>Ga0193964_1000064_pt1 | contig 52829 bp, 54 predicted proteins | sample FB_7_MG_FD_140323 | JGI IMG/M metagenome (GOLD analysis project Ga0193964, IMG submission 140323) | Microbial mat bacterial communities from the Broadkill River, Lewes, Delaware, United States - FB_7_MG | ecosystem: Environmental > Aquatic > Freshwater > River > Microbial mats | place: USA... | reverse complement strand
TGAATCTTTCGACGAAGCTTATAGAAGATTTAAAAAACAATGTGATAGAAGTTTAATCGTTACTGAAACAAGAGCAAGAAGATATTTTGAATCTAATCCTGAAAAGAAAAAGAAACAAAAAATTAACGCTCGTAAAAAAATGTTAAAAAAACTTTATATGTTAAGAAGATATGAGTCTAGACTGTAATCTTTAAACAAATAAAACTTTAAGGATAAAAGAGATACTCTTTCATCCTTAAAAGTCCGAATTATAAATGCGTCTGTGGCTTAACTGGATATAGCACTGGGTTTCGGCCCCGGTGGTTGCGGGTTCGAATCCTGCCAGGCGTACCATTAAAAGCTCGATATAAATAGTCTTTGACTTTTTATATCGAGCTTTTTTTATGTCTAAAATTTGCTATCTTTTCCATTTAATTAAAAAATTTTATATTGTGACAGAATATGTGACTTTGTTATGATAAAATAATCGTTCGATTTTTCAATTCAACTAATAAGGAATAAAATGAAAATTTTAAAAATGATATTATTAATGATATTATTTACCAGTAATGTATATGCTTACTATGGTCAAAACGAGCGAGTTTCAGTTTTAAAAGAATATATAATGATGAAAATATGTATTGATGATAATGATACTATTTTAACAAGCTATGTTGATGCGAGAAATAATTGCGCCTGTGCTATTGAAAAAATACCAAGTAAAATAATTCGTAGCATCAACAGTAAAAAATTTAGTAGTAAGTACAAAAATGCATTAGAGGACTATCTCAGTGAACAATATGAAAGATGTGAAGACTAACGAAATAAACTTTCATAAGTCTCCGTATGATGAAGTTCTTGGGTAATAAAACCTTTATCTAAGAATTTTACATATTCTTTCATCTTTTCAATAGATTTCTTTTGGGGATTCCTTACTGTGTCTTTTCTTGATTTCATCTTTTCTAATGAGTCTAGAAAGTTTTCTTTTGAATATTCTTTATCTGATAATAGCGCTTCATCAAACCTATGACCATATTTTGAGAATTCATTCAGTGTCATTTTCTCTTTTTTTAATAAAATTTCAAATCTTTCCCATAATTCTAAATAAGTTTCTAAATTTGTTTTTTTTGTCCCCATATTTGTCCTTAATCTAATGTCATAATTCTTTTACTGATTTAAACAAGATATATATTTTATCTTGATTCTATCAGAATTCAATAAAAAAGGACGTAAAATGTATGATGGAGTTTATTGTAGTAATCACCCTGATTGGGTAGATGATAGAGATTTACAAGATGAAGACTGGGTTGATGAAAGATGGGGTTAATTCTAGTTTTATTTTAGTTGAACTAAATATTATCCTTGAAGAATTAAGGATGAAATATGTTTATTAAAATTGAATCAAATAATGTTTTTTGCAGTGAGGGAGATGATTCCTTAATAAAAAAAATCGAGCAAGAATATTTTATTAATACTAATAGTTTAATTCAAGTTGAATTTAGTGACTGTTTAATCAGTAATACTTTTCTAAATAAAGTAGTTAAATTTGAACAATTGATAAAATTATATGTCTTAGTAGAAGATGGTATTTGGAACTTTATGACTTTATATTTTACAAAGAAAAGTCATAATCAATTTCAAAGAATAAAAAAATTAATACAAACAAGGGAATAAAAATGTCAAATAATACAAGTAACAATAATCATAAATCAAACCAAAGCAATTCAAATAAAGGTACAAATGGAACTAATAATGCTAATGCAAAAGTTCATGGTAATAGAGGAAAACAGTTAAGTTCTAATCAATCAGCTAAAAGTTAATGTAATGAGTTATAAAAGTGAAACGTGTTTTAGTACACATAATAATTCTCCTTTAACAACATATTTATCTGTTGATGAAGCGGTTAGTAATGCTACATATGTGAATACAAAATTTGAAAGAAACTTAGTTCCATATGAATGTGATAAATGTAGTTTATGGCACTTAACACCAAAAAATAGACAAACACAAAGTAGAGAATGTGATTATTGTACTGATAGTAATGGAAGTAGTAAACAATTATATTTTACAAAAAATGATGCACAAAAACGTGCAGATATTTTATTTAAAGAGAATGGTATTCTGTTAAATATATATGAATGTCCACATGAAAGTGGATATCATCTTACAAAGAGATAAAATTTAATATTTGGTACCATTTACAGGTACCAAATATTAATAGAATGATAATTTTAAGGAGTGTTTTTAAAGTCATTTGACGGTACTTTGCGTATTTCTAAAAAGAATTTTCAAAACTTTTTGTACCTCAATTAAAATACACTCACTTTTTAACTCACAAACTATCTACTTTTTGATACTATTCTTTTTAAAAATTATTTGGAGAATGCAACATGGCACAATATATAAAAATACAAATGGAAGAAACATATCAGATACCTGATGAGTGGGAACTAGTAACAAATAAAGAGGGTATCACAAAAATTAAAGTAAAAGAGAATGAGTTTTATGATTTTGGGAGTATGCCTTACTGTTCATCTTCAGTAGAAGCGGATGAAGAGATGATGTTAACACCAGAAGAGTTTTTGGATTTACAATCAAATGGACTGGATATATTAGTAGCAAATACAAATATTTCTGTTATAGATAACGAAGATGAAATTAAAGAGATTTTAGAACTAGATGAAGAGTAGATATTAACATAGTGGTATATAGTGTCATTTAATGGCACTTAATCACTATTTTGATACAATTCCAAAATAGAAAAGCCTATGTTTTAGGCTATTAAAACTAATATATTTCGAGGTGTTATTTATGTCTATATTTGCTGTCCAATCAATCGCTGGTGGATTTTTAGATGAGGATTTACAAAATTTTAATAAAAATTTTGATGATTGGTGTGTTCAGTTTGAGAGTTATGATGATGCTATGATAATAGTACAAACTTTAGAAAACCATAAATCTATAGTGGTTGTCGAGATAACGCCTTTGAGTTATCCGAAGTATTTTTTCTCGGCTTTACAAGGGACTATTTATCTCACACGACAAATCAATGATAAGATTATTTGTACTGTTGAACCATATATAGGTTCTAGTTTTAAAATCGCGATTTGTGATCTAAAAACAAAAAAAGTTAAATTTACAGCAACAAACTACAAAAGTATCACAAGTGTAGAGGCTGCATTTACCCATTTTAATATGACATAACATATTTGTAATGGATAATTTAAAGCAACAATTTCTTGGCTTCATAAATACTTCTGCTTTATTTCAAGAGATTGATGGACTACAACAGTTTACATTTAATAATGAAGAGATAAAAGATTTTGACTTTACACAATTAGAGATTACAAAAAATCTTACTCTAGGTAAAAGAGTAGAGTGCTTTTTTGAGTTTTATATAAAACAATCAAAAAACTATCAACTCATCAAAAACAATATCCAGATCATAGAAAACAAATGTACTTTAGGTGAACTAGACTTTATCATTTATGATAAAAAAGAGCATAAATATATCCATATAGAACATGTTTATAAATTTTATTTATATGATGACACTATTCCCAATGAGATAGACAGGTATATAGGTCCAAATAAAAACGATACTTTTGTTAAAAAGCTTACAAAACTAAAAAATAAACAACTTCCACTTTTATATAAAGATGAATCAAAACAGTATATATCTGATATACCTGCTAGTTCTTTTGAGCAAAAAGTTTGTTTTAAAGGGCAAGTTTATCTGCCTTTTGGTTTGGAAAAACAAAATAGTACCTTGGTAAATGATACTTGCATAAGTGGATTTTATATTAAACATGATGATTTCGTAGGTGAAAAAATGTTTCAAAAATATGAGTACTTTTTACCAGAAAAGTTTGATTGGGTTAGAGATGCCAGTACAAATGATATATGGTATAGTTTTGGTGACGTAATTGATACTATAGAGTCATTACTTAATGAGCAAAAATCACCTCTAGTATGGTTAAGAGATGTTCAAAATAACACTACGAAAAGTTTTTTTGTTGTTTGGTGGTAAATATTTTATTCTTCAATATTTTTACGTAACTCACTCTCTATAAGAAAAAAGTCTACTCCAATAACTGCAATATAAAAATAATCTGTTTTACCATTATGTTGAAGTTCACAACGTACAAGCTCTTCATGGATACTAAAACATTCTTTTAGTGCATCTTGAATCATCTCATCTACGTCTTGCTGTTCCCATGAACTATTTTGGTATGTTTTGAGTGCTTTTTTTACTCTTGTAGTATGAGCTGTGATTTTTTTTTGTTCACTGTTATAGTCTATGCATGCCATACTTAAAAGTTCTTTTCTATCTAAAACAGTATCTTCTTTTTTGAAAAAATAGTTAAGTAAAATTTTTTTATTAAGCATATCGCTCATATTTAGTTTTTTGAATTTTATTTTACTCATCTATTTTCCTTGTTATTTTGGCGTATTGTATCACATGATTCTTTTCTAAATCAATAGAAAAGAAAGAATTAGTGTAAATAATTCCTATCTTTATTAAAATATTTAATATTATTCTTTAAGACTACTTCATTAGTATATTCATTGGTGTATAATATTGGAAATTTAGAACGAAGTCAGGAGATAGGTATGATCGAGAATAATAGTGACCAATACATCAGTGGGTATAGTATTTATAAAACGAAATGTTTTCCTACAGAAGTGAGTTTTGATGAAAAAGTGCTCAATGTTACATGGGATAATGGTGAAAGTAGCGAGTATCATTTTTTGTGGTTACGAGATAATTGTCATTGTGATGACTGTGTTACGTCATTGAGTAAAGAGCAAGTTTTTGAAATTTGTGATGTACCTTTTGATATAAAACCTTTAAGTGTTGAATTGTCAAAAAATAATACGATTAATATAGTATGGGACTATGAAGAGCATAAAAGTAGTTATCATGCTAGTTGGTTAAAAGAACATTGTTACAGTGAAGAATCAAGAGAAAAACGTATAATGAGTCCTAAAGTATGGGATAAAAATGTTATAGCTAAAGAGTTACCTACATATCATTATGATGCTGTTATGAACGATGAAGAGGTACTGTTAAATTGGTTGTACGATCAAAGAGATTATGGTATTAGTAAAATAGAAAATGTAGAAAATGAACTTAAAACAGTACAAAAAGTTGCCGAGCGTATCTCATTTATACGGCAAACAAATTTTGGTATGGTATTTAATGTTATTTCTAAACCAAATGCAAACTCTGCTGCGTATACTAACCTAAAGTTACCATTACATACAGATCTTCCTACACGTGAATTACAACCAGGATTACAGTTTTTACACTGTCTAGTAAATGATGCTAGTGGTGGAGAATCTATCTTAGTAGATGGTTTTAAGATTGCTGAACATATCAGAGCTAATCATCCAGAAGAATATATCTCACTTACAACACTCCCAATGTCTTTTTATAATAAAGATAAAAAAAGTGATTATAGATTTGATAGTCCTATGATTTTGACAGATGAAAAAGGAAATATATCTGAGATACGAATGGCGAATTTTTTACGAGGTCCTATGGATATCGCAGGAAAAGATATAGAATCTTTTTATAAAGCATACCGTTTATTTATAATGTTAACAAGAGATGAAAGTTTTCAATATTTTCATAGATTAAATGCAGGAGATTTAATCGCTTTTGATAATCGTCGAATACTTCATGCAAGAAATGCTTTCAATTTAGAAGAGGGAAATCGTCACTTACAAGGTTGTTATGTAGATAAGGATGAATTATTATCTCGTATTCGAGTATTAGAAAGAGCTATATAGTAACGTTTACTCCTATAAATAAAAAAATAATAATAGATTATTTTATTTTACTATCCTTTTATTCTTATTGTGTTATTGTTTTTACTCTTAAAATTAAGAGTAAAAACTAAAGTTAAAATTTTATACATAGGATAAAGTTATCACAATAAATAACAAAAAGAAATTAAGTGTTCAAAATGTTTTTAAAGTATTTGGAAAAGAACCCAAAAAAGCTTTAAAAATGTTAGAAAATGGTAAAAGTAAAGATGAAATCTTTACACAAACATGTATGACAATCGGTGTACAAGATGCAAGTTTTGAAATTTATGAGGGTGAAATATTTGTAATCATGGGACTATCCGGTTCTGGAAAATCAACTCTTGTACGACTTTTAAATAGACTTATTGAGCCTACTTCAGGGAAAATAATTATAGATGATATAGATATTACAAATCTAAACGATAAAGAACTTATTGATATACGAAGAAAAAAAATATCGATGGTATTTCAATCATTTGCATTGATGCCACATATGAATATTATTGATAATGTTTCTTTTGGATTAGAACTAAGTGGTATTGAAAAAAATAAACGTTACGAATCTGCTTTAAAAGCATTAGAACAAGTAGGACTCGAGTTTCATAGCGAATCATATCCAGATGAACTAAGTGGTGGTATGCAACAAAGAGTTGGATTAGCTCGAGCATTGGCAAACGATCCAGATATTATGCTTATGGATGAAGCTTTTTCAGCACTCGACCCACTTATACGAACAGAGATGCAAGATGAACTTTTGATTTTACAGGAGAAAGAAAAAAGAACAATTGTATTTATCTCTCATGATTTAGATGAAGCGATACGTATCGGTGATAGAATTGCCATCATGCAAAATGGTGAAATAGCACAAATAGGGACACCTGAAGAGATCATCAATGAACCAGCAAATAATTATGTACGTTCATTTTTTAAAGGGGTTGATGTAACTTCAGTTTTAACTGCTTCTCATATAGTGAAAAAAATACATTCTACTATTATCAATAAAGAGGGAACGGGGATAAAAAGTGCACTACAGTATATCTCAGATTTTGATGAAGATTATGCGTATTTTATAGAAAAAAGTGGAAAATTTATAGGGATACTTACACTAGAAAAACTCAAAGAACAACAAAAACTTGGGGGTAGTATACATGATGCAATTTATTGCAATGAAGCAATTAATGAAAATTTACCAATAAGCGAATTTATCGGAACAATTGCAGAATATACTTTACCTATTGCAGTGGTTGATGAAAATGGAAAATATAAAGGAACTATCTCGAAAAGTAGATTATTGAAAGTATTTGATGAAGGAGTAGATAATGGCTAGTGATCCTTGGGGAAATGCAGCAACAGCACAAGAAGATAAAGAATCAACAGTAAATTGGGCTGATGAGGTTATAGAAACTCCTATAGAAGAGGTGCAAAAGTTTGATATTTTGAATCCTTTTGAAAATGTACTTATCCCTTTTGATGCTTGGACTGCAAATGGAATTGATTGGTTGGTTGTAAATTTTCGAGAAGTATTTTTAACTGCGAAAGCTCCTATTGAGATAGTACTCAAAGCTATCGAGAGTTTTTTATTGTATTTGAACCCTTATGTGGTTATTTTATTTTTTGTTTTACTGGCACTTCAAGTATCAAGTAAAAAACTCGCAGTGGGGACATTTATTTCATTTTTAGTGATTGGATTTATTGGTGCTTGGGAAGAATCGATGATTACTTTATCCCTTGTGATTACATCAGTATTGTTTTCAGTTATTATTGGTTTACCCCTTGGAATATGGTCTTCACGAAATGATACAGTAGATAATATAATACGACCAATACTTGACGGTATGCAAACAACACCAGCTTTTGTGTATTTGATTCCTATTGTTATGTTATTTGGGATAGGAAATGTTCCTGGTGTTATAGTGACAATTATTTTTGCACTTCCACCATTGATACGTTTAACAAACCTTGGTATTAGGCAAGTACCTGCTGATTTAATTGAAGCTTCACGTTCTTTTGGGGCTAGTTCTTCTCAAATGTTATGGAAAGTACAAATTCCAGTGGCTATGCCTACTATTATGGCTGGAGTAAACCAAACACTAATGTTATCTTTATCAATGGTTGTTATTGCCTCAATGATTGCTGTTGGAGGATTGGGTCAGATGGTTCTTACTGGAATTGGACGATTAGATATTGGATTAGCTGCTGTAGGTGGTTTAGGGATTGTATTATTGGCAATTGTTTTAGATAGATTAACACAAGAAGCTGGAAAACAAAATAAAGAAGATAAAAGAAAATGGTACCAAAAAGGACCTATTGGTTTTATCACAAATTTAAGGAGAAAAAATGTTTAACAAAAAAGGTTTAATAGGTCTTGTGGCTTCTATTGCAGTGGCTTCAAGTTTATATGGTGCAAAAGTTACAGCTTTAAAAACTGTACTAGCAGAGGAAGCATTTCAGATGCAAATCGTAGTAGAGATGCTTAAAAAAATGGGACACACAGTAGAGGTTTCAAATGATTTATCATATGCAATCACATTTCAAACTATTGCAAATAATGCAAAAAGTGATGATGTTTATTTTATGGCTGCACATTGGGATCCAATTCAAACAAATATGATTAAAGGGGTAGGGGGAAGTAAAACACTTGCTGTATTTTCTGACTATATCTCAAATTGTGCTTCAGGATACGTAATCGATAAAAAAACAGCAGATAAATATAACATCAAATACTTAAGTGATTTAAAAGATCCAAAAATTGCAAAACTTTTTGATGCGAGTGGAAATGGAAAAGCTGATTTAACTGGTGCAAGTCTTGGTTGGGAGACAGCTGATACTATTAACTATCAATTAGATACTCTTAAATTAAGAGATACAGTAGAGCATAACCAAGGTGCATACTCTGCAATGATTTCTGATACGATGGCTAGATACAAAACTGGAAAACCTATTTTCTTTTGGACATGGACTCCATATTGGGTAACTGGGGAGTTAGTTCCTGGAAAAGATATTACATTTTTACAACTAAAACATACTACACATCCAAAAGGTATTGAAACTAAACTTTCAAATGGAGCGAATTATGGATTTGCGATCAATTCTCAAAAGATTGTTGCAAATGCAAGTGTATTAACAAAACATAAAGATATTGCAAAACTTTTAGAAATTGTGAAATTGAGTGTAAATGATGTTAGTGGTCAAAATATGCTTATGAGAAAAGGTCAAACAAAAGCTAAAGATATTAAAAATCATGCTCATAAATGGCTTTCTGCAAATAAAGTAAAAGTAAATGCTTGGATTAAAGAAGCAAAAGCTGCTAAATAAAAATATATAAATATAAGGGGTATTTAAAACTCCTTATATTTTATCTCTAAAACTTCAAAATTATTTTGAAGCTAACGCTATTAAATCATTTATTGATTGAATGATAGCATCTCTAAAAATTTTAGAGTCTTTTCCATTTATACTTTTTCGAGTGATTAAATTCATATCAATTTGATTTTCAAGTAAGTTGTACCAAAAGCCATATCCATCAGGAACAACTGGTCCAAAACCACCTAAATCAAAATATTTTGATTCGATTCTGCTTGTTGATATAAAACTATATGTGAGTTCCTTATATCCAATATCCTCAAAAAATTCAGGTAATTTGTTTAATCCTAGTTCATCAGAGAAAAGAGTATACATATTTTTTAATGCAAAAAAGTACCTTTCAACTCCATTTGAACCTAGACAATCTTTTATTCTACTACTTTGTTTTTGACATGCAGAGGTCATCATCTCTTTAAGATTAGGGATATCCGTTTCATTTTGTTCAAAAGCTTCAATAAAATCTAAAAGTTCCATAGAAATTGGTCTACTACATTCTGTTCTACCATTTAAATAAGCTCTTGTAGCAACAGCTTCGTAAGTACTTTTAAGCTTACCATATGTACGGTATTGTGCTAGTTGAAGTGCTAACTGTAAAAATGCATCAGGGCTATATTTTTTACTCTTGATCTCTTTACTTCCAAAATCTTGAAAATGAATAATTTCAAAATCGAGATCGTTCATTTTTTCATGGTGTTGTGTTCTTACTTCATCTAATTTTATTTGTAAATTATCTGATAAGTCCCAGTTTATTTGCTCTACTTGAATAGTTTCATCTGTTTTATTTTGGATATGTTGGTCAATATTACTTAACTCTTCATGTACCATATTTATAACAGTAATCCAAGAACCAGCATCTGCACCAGTATGTTCAAGATTAAAACCAAAATCACCATCTTTATTGAGTATAAGTTGAAGATTTTTATCAAAATATCTATTGTTTTCATTTGATCCGATAAGACTCATCCCAAATTCATATAAAGTTTTTGAACTCTCATCAATACATACAGCAAAGAGTGCATCTTTTAAAACTTCAAAATTCTCATTATTTTTATCGACTTTAACAATTTCTTCTAATAGTAACGCTGCATCATCTCTATTTGTTGTTGTTAGTGCACCTATACTTGACTCATTTGTTTCTATTTCTATTTGTGTGATGTTTTTTAATGTATTGATAATCATATTTGAAGAGTATCTTTGTCCGTCATTATTAGTTAAGTTAATTTTGAACATGTGATTTTTGTACATTACAACAATATGGGTCATTTTTGTTTTTGGTCTTACTATATATTCATCTCGGTTTGTTTTAGGAACTCTTGTAGCTTTAAACATTTTTTTATAAGCAGCCATACATATAGGAGTATTACGAATCATCTCTGGTTCAAATGTTTCTTCACAAATATCTTCATAAATATCCATAAGTTTATTGATAATAACACCAGCAATATCAGTATATGTATATTTGTCTTTTAAATGACTTGTAATTATTTTAACAAAATAATTCACATCTATAGCAACAGGTTCTCGAATATCAAGATACATATCTTTCCATAGTGGTGCTAACCAATTACCTTCATTTTGTTCCGACCATTCTTCTAATTTTTTTTCAAGAATAAGCCCATCTTTTTTCATGAAGTTTTCTAGATTGTTTTTTGTTGTATGAAATTGTTCTTTTGTAACTAGAGGCTCAACCCAATTTAAAAAATTCATACTTGCTTGTTTTAAGTTCGACAAGGGCAACGTTTTTAGTTGATCTTGAAATTCAAAAGTTTTTGACATAGTTTTCCCTATTGTTTATAATTAATTAGATTATATTATAACCAAATTATTAAGATATTTAATATAAATATGTTTCATTTATCATTATTATTAAAATTCATTCTTTACTTGATAAACTATTAACTTATTTTTGGTTTATCATAAGTATACTACGAATCGAAAAAAAAATATATAAACAATATAAGGGAATTTAATGAAATTAGTAAAACTTAGCCTATCGGCTATCTTAGCATTGAGTACATCTGCATTTGCAGTTGATACAGTAGCAGACGCATTTAAAAATGCAAAAGTAAGTGGAGCAGTACAAGCTGCTTATTGGCAAAGAGATAAAGGTACAGATGTAGATATTATGAACTTTGGTTTAGATGTTAGTTATGAAACAGCAAGTTTTTATAACTTTGGTTTAAAAGCAACACTTCAAACTTCTACTTCACCATTTATTGATGATGATGCAAGATCAGCATTTAAAAGTGATATGCATGGTTCTGGTTCACGACTTTCTGAAATGTTTCTTTCTTACAATTTAGGAGAAACAAAAGCTCAAGTAGGACGAATGTATTTTGCAACGCCATTAGTATATGGAAGTGGATCTCGTATGAATAGAGAGTCATTTGAGGGTGCTATCATAACTAACTCTGATATTAAAGATACAAAAATTACTCTTGGATATGTACAAAAAATGCAAAACCGTACAGACGGAAATGGAGACATCGGAGAATTTACAAAAACTTTTACATGGCAGGGAAAAGTTTCAGATGGTGCATATACAGCCGTTGTAGAAAATTCTTCAATCCAAAATGTAAATCTTACGTTAGCTCATCTTGATGCAAAAAATCTTATGGAAGTGACATATTTAGAAGCTGCATATAAAAAAGATAATTTAGGATTATCTTCTCAGTATTATTATAGTCAAAAAGATGGTGTTGATCAAACAGATTTATTTGGATTAAAAGGTAGTTTAAATTTAGGAAAAGCATCATTAACAGCTGCATATACTACAACAGGAGATGAGTTTGTTAATCCTGGATTAGGAAATGGAGCTGATTATGCATATACTGGTTCACCAATACTTTCAAATTCGTATGCAAAAAACACAGATGCTTATAAAGTAGGTGCAGGATACAAAGTGACACCAGTATTTAATGTAGGTATGAATTATGTTCTTGAAGACTCAAAAACTAAAGATTATTCATACACAAGTGTAACAGCTGATTATACTGTTGCTGGAGTAAACGTAGCTGTTCTTTATGATGAAGCTGGTAAAGATTCAGATGATAAAGAATTTAGGTTAAATGTTAATTATCCGTTTTAATTAAATAGATTTTTACTCACCATTTAAAACAGTTAGAACAGTAGTTCTAGTTGTTTTAAGCTCACTTGTTATCTTAGATATATTTATTTCTCCATTTTCATTGTAATACTCTTCATCGTCTAACATTTGTAATATAGTCTCTTTTTTATCAAGTATCTCTTGAGATGTTTGTCTTTTTTGAAATGTAAAATCTTCTTCACTCATATGTTCTAATGCATCTAAATCTTTTTTTATGGTTGGTACAGTTACTTTTAACTCTTTTGCTAACTCTTTTGGGTCTTCAATCCCTTTTTCAAGTAACTCTCTTAATGCAATTCTTCTTGTTTTGATTTTACGTCTACGGTGATAAGAAATCTTCACTATTATTTATCTCCTATTCAAATTTAGTTTATTTTAACATAAAAATGAAGTGTGTTTTGCTATTATACGGAAAATAAGTCTAATATCCAGATTTGTGATTTAAATAGGAGTTTTAAACATTATGCAAAATATAATTGAATTAATGAAAAAAGTAATCAATGAAGAGACAATAATAAATGCAACATTTAGTGGTGTAAAAAATAAGTCTGAAAAAACATTTAACAAAGTGACTATAAAAAAAGTTATTATAAAAAATGAAGAGAAGCATCAATTTGAATATTTTTACGATAAAAATGTAGAACATAAAAATTTAAATAATGATGAAAGCTCTCTAGAGATGACAGAATTAATGGAAAATTATTTCAAACAAGCTCTTATTCATACCGTAAATCACGATTATCATATACTTGTAAATAAAAAAGGGATAGCTAAGATAAATAAAAAAGCAGCTACGAGAAAGTTTGAAGGTGTGTCTCACAATAAAAAGAAAAAATATATTTTAAATGAAGGTGAACTAACACCATTTTTAATTGAACTTGGAATTATGACAGCTCAGGGTAAAATTGTAAACGCAAAATATGATAAGTTTAAACAAATCAATCGTTATTTAGAGTTAGTATCTGATTGTATCCCTTATTTGGATAAAAATAAAACAATTAGAATTATTGACTTTGGATGTGGTAAGGCTTACCTTACTTTTGCATTGTACGATTATCTAGTATTAAAAATGGGATACAATGTAGAGATTGTAGGATTAGATTTAAAAGAAAATGTAATAAGTTTTTGTTCAGATTTAGCAAAAAAGTTAGATTTTAAAGATTTACGTTTTGAACAAGGTGATATAAAAGGTTTTGATCAGTTTACAAATGTAGATATGGTTATCTCTCTTCATGCTTGTAACACTGCAACAGATGAAGCATTAGCAAAAGCTGTTAACTGGGGAGCAAATGTAATATTAGCAGTACCATGTTGTCAACATGAATTCCTAAAGAAAATAAAAAATGAGAAAATGGCTCCTATGATGAAATATGGAATCATAAAAGAAAAACTAGCTTCACTTTTAACAGATAGTGTAAGAGCAAACGTCTTAGAAATCATGGGATATCGTACACAAGTATTAGAGTTCATAGATATGGAGCATACGCCAAAAAATATTATGATTAGAGCTTTTTTTGAAAATAATTCAAATATAGATAAAGTTTTAAAAGAGTATAAAGAGTTTAAGAATGAATGGCAAGTAAACCCATATATAGAACAAGCATTTGGTAAGAGCTTGACTGATAAAATAAATTAACATCATTTTAAAGAAATAATTTTAAACTTAGGAGAAATAGATGAAAAATACAAATATAATAGAAAATGCAAAAACAATATTTGAAACAAAACTTGTACAAAATGAATATAATGTAAATGTTGCTTTTTATGTTCACTTAAAAGAGTTCAATAATAATGTACGTGAAGAATTAGATAAAAGAGCAGGAGAGGTGTTTTTCTTTTCGAAAGGAATTGACTGGAAATTTGATAGTTATGGAATTGAAAAAAGTGGTTCAAGAGGGACAGATGTTGTAGGATATTTTGTTTTTAGAACTGCAAATTTAAAAGAGCTAAAAAAACAATTTTGTGATCAATTTAAAGACTATGATAATGCTATAAAAATAACTTGTTCAGTTGCAGAATATCAGAAAATCAACGAAACATTCTTTGAGTTAGAAGTTTAAATATTCGTAAATATAGCTAAAGCTAGAGTTTTCTCTAATTTTGGCTAAGTTAATTCCTGATTTATGAATATATAACTCTTCATATCTTATAATTCCGAACTTAAAAACTGCAAAAAAGAGAATCATGATCGAATTAATAAATATATCAAAAAGTTATCCAACAGGAAATCTATATAGTGAACTAAACTTAAGATTAAACTCCGGTGATAAAGTAGGACTAGTAGGACGAAATGGTACTGGTAAATCTACACTATTTAAACTTATTTTAGGTGAAGAACACCCTGATCACGGAGAGATAAAATTTCCTAAAAACTATAAAATAGGTGCTTTAAAGCAGTATTTTGATTTTAGTGAAAAAAAACTCATAGATGAAACAGCTTTAGCTTTAGGTGAAGAAAATAAATATGATATCTACAAAGCAGAAAAAATGCTTTTTGGTTTAGGTTTTAGTGAAGAAGATTTAGAAAAAGATCCCAAGTCATTTTCAGGTGGATTTCAAATCAGAATAAACCTAGCAAAACTACTTTTAACAGAACCAAATATGCTTTTACTTGATGAGCCAACAAACTACTTGGATATTTTATCGATTCGATGGTTAAAAGCTTTTTTAAAAACATTTCAGGGCGAAGTGATACTGATTACTCATGATAGAGAGTTTATGGATAGTGTTTGTACTCATACCTTAGGTATTGTTAGACGAAGTGCATTTATGATTTTTGGTGGGACAAGAAAATTTTTCGAGCAAATTTCAGCAAATGAAGAGCACCACGAAAAACAAAAAATTGCGCAAGATAAAAAGATAAAAGACTTAGAAGAGTTTATCGCTAAAAACAAAGCAAGAGCTGCTACATCAACTCTTGCTCAATCAAAAGTAAAAATCTTAGAAAAAATGGAAATCCTAGAAGATATAAACTATGATGCAAACTTAGATTTTGATTTTAACTATAAAGAAACAGCAGCTAAGTTTTTAGTAGAAGTAAAAGACTTAAGTTTTGGATACACTCCAGATAATGTTTTATTTAAAAATATTACTTTTGCATTAACCAAAGGTGAAACTATTGGTATTATTGGTAAAAATGGTAAGGGAAAATCAACTCTTTTAAACGCTATTGCAGGGGAACTTGAACCATTAAGTGGAATCGTAGATTTTCACCCGTCATGCACATTTGGACATTTTGGACAAACAAATATTTCACATTTAAATCCTAAAAATACAATTATGGATGAGATATATAGTGTGAATCATAAATTACCAGAAGCAGTAATAAGAAGTATTTGTGGATTGATGATGTTTTCTGGAGATAATGCAAAGAAAAAAATATCACTTCTTTCAGGTGGTGAAAAATCACGTGTAATGCTTGGTAAAATTATAGCTCAAGATGTAAATTTACTTTTCTTAGATGAGCCTACAAACCATCTTGATATAGATTCTATAGATGCTTTAACTGAAGCTATTAAAAAGTTTAATGGTTCATGTATTATTGTAACTCATTCAGAGGATTTATTAAAAGCTGTATGTGACAAACTTATTATTTTTAGAGAAGATAAAGCTGAGTACTTTAATGGTACATATAATGAATTTTTAGAACAAATTGGCTGGGAAGATGATGCTGGTGAACAAAAGCCTAAAGAGACAAAACCAAAAAGAAATAAAAAAGAGATAAAAAAACTACGTGTTGCAATCGTAACAGAGAAAAGTCAAACTACAAAACCTCTTAAAAATGAGATAGAAGAGATAGAAGCTTTAAGTGGAAGTGCCAAATCGAAAAAACAAGCTCGTTTAAATGAGTTGCAAAAAGAGCTAGAAAGATTAAATGTAGAGTTTCAAAAAAGACTTGATGAGGTTTAACGCTCATATAAATAAGGAAAATCAGAAATGACATGGTTAACTATTTTAGAAGTATTAGGTGGAGCAACAGCAATAGTTGCTGCATATAAAATGTCTCTTTCAGGAAAAGAAGGAAGAATATATTTATATCATGCTTTTTTACTATTTGCTATTTCTGATCTTTTTTTATTCGCATTTTTTTTGTTTGAGGGAAAGATACCTATGGTGATACAGATGATTATTTTTGGATCAACGGCACTTTTAGGAATAGCCAAAACAATTGATTATCAAAACTGTTCTTATTCAAAAGATAAAAGAGATTTGTTTAAAAAAGCTACAATTTTTATTGTTTTATACTTTAGTATAGTTTTTGGTTTTTCATTTCTATTTGAGTCTTTTAAAACAATCGATTTTAGTATAGTTCCTATAGATCTTATTGCCTCTAGTATTGCAGTTTGTGGTTCTTATATGCTTTCCAGTCATAATCATAATGTCCGAGCTTGGGCATTTGTGATGTTTTTTATTGCTGATGTAATTTTTGTATATATTGGATTTGAAAATAAATTTTATTTTTTTATGCTTCAATCAGCATTTTTTATCTATACCTCTTCACAAGGTTTTTATAATATTGTTTTTAAAGATCGAATGAAATAAATATTTTATATTAGTATTAACTTAAAATATATTTAAATTTAAAAGTTGAACTAATATATATCTTTTATTAAATAATTTTAAAAGATATAATTATAAAAACAAAGAGGAGTTTACCATGTTAGATTCAGAAGAAGAACAAAACTGGATTGATGGTATATATAAAGATAACTCAAATGTAAAAGAGTTGCTTGAAGAGCGAGTAAAAACTTTTGTACCTATCAATAACTTTAATCTTTCACAAGCAAATTTAAGTAATATCAACCTTGTAAATACCGGGCATCATGAAGGCTATAAATTACAAAACTGCGATTTTTATAAAGCAGACTTTTCCCATGCTCATTGTTTTAAAGTTGACTTTTCCGGAACTTCACTTATGAAAGCAAATTTTCAAGGGGCAAATCTTCATTTTGCAAATTTTACAAACTGTAATCTTCTTGGAACAAATTTTGAGCATGCACGTTTGGAAAATGTTGTTTGGGATAAAGTAATACTCCAAGAAAAACAAGCCAAAAAAACAGAAAATTATGATGAAAAGATAGACCTATATCAGCAATCTGAAGAGATTTATAGAAATCTTAGACGTACATGTGAGTCTGATGGTTTATTTGAAACAGCAGGTTGGTTTTTTCAAAAAGAGATGAAGATGAGAAGAAAACAGATGCCTTTATTTTCATCTAAAAGGCTTATTTCAAAAGTAGTAGATTTTTCATGTGGTTATGGAGAAAGACCATTGCGAATAGTAATGTTAAGTGCCATAGTGATTTTGTTATTTAGTTTTGTATTTTTTTTAACGGGACTTAATTATGGGAATGAAACTATACAAATATCATTGAATTCTAGTTTTCAAGAAAATACTTTTGATTTGTTAAATTCTTTATATTTTAGTGTTGTAACTTTTACAACTCTTGGATATGGAGATATCTTGCCTATTGGTATATCCAAACTGTTTGCAGGGATAGAAGCCTTATTAGGAGGCTTTATATTGGCACTTTTTGTTGTGGTTTTTGTTAAAAAAATGACACGTTGAAATGTTTTTGAGTTGAGTAATTTTAATTATCTCTTTTTTATAATCCCTTATAAAGATAAGTGCAAAAGAAAATTAATATAAAATTGTATAAAATACATCTAAATATAAAATGGAGTAAGTATGGAGATAAATAGAAGAGAAGAGGCTGAAAAGTTAATTCAGAAGATATTAAAAGAGAAATCTTTTTCAGTGATAACACAAGATGAAAAAAACTTTTTATTTGAAGAATATACAGATGAAATGAAAATTGAGAGTAAAAGTTATGAAAAGTATTTAGGTTTATCTGATACTGAAAAACTAGAGAATATTATGGTACATTCTTTAAAAGAGTATATAGGTGGATGGCATGTTACTCCTGAAGAGATGTCAGAGATATCAAATTATATTCAAAGTTTTTCTGTATCTAAATAGTTCTTTGAATAAATTTGTCAAATCCATTTTCTTGAATTGGGATGATTTTGGTAAATTTAACTATATCTTTATCAATAGGCATTCCACCAATTTTTGTCTGCTTTAATTCAATATTTAAAGAGTTGTTTTGTATTGATAATTGAGCATAGTTATAATAAACAGAAGCTTCTTTGTCAAGATGATTAAAATTGAGTGTATCTACTCTAAGTGATGTATAATCAATTTTTCCATTTTTGGATAATCGTGTAAGTATAAAATATGGTAATAGATTAGTATTTTGACAATATTCTTCTAAATCTAATGTATTTTTTAGTATATTCTGTATTATTTGATTAAAGTAATTTTTATTTAACTGTCCAATACCTTGTAGTATTTCCTCATTAATAAATGAATACAGTGTTTCTGCGTGATTTGTTAAATATGTTCTTAAATTAGTTGTCATTTTCTTTTTCCATGCTATTTATATATGTTTGAATCTCTGATATTGCTAATTGATTTACTTCCATAAAACTTTTATCAAGGTGTTTTATCACTGAATAATAAAGAGGATGATGACTATATGCTTTTTCAAATTTTTTTCGATCTTCATCATAAACATTAAAAAAAGCACCTCTCATTTTTTTCCATTCTATGATAAGTTTCTCTTCTATTTGCATATATCTGTCTCCTTATTGTAGTATTTGAATAATTAAAGGGAGAAATATAGCCGTTACTATTCCACTTAGTCCCATAGCAAGAGCTGAAAATGCTGCAGCTTTTTCACTTATTTCAATAGCACGAGCTGTTCCTATACCATGAGAGATAACTCCTAAAGCAAAACCTTTTGAGGTATCATGTTTGATATTAAGAAGTCTAAAAATAGTTGTACCTAAGAGAGCACCTATTATTCCTGTAATGATAACAAAACCAACCGCGAGTGAAGGGATAGCTCCGATTTGTTCCGATGTAATAATAGCGATTGGAGCAGTAATTGATTTTGTAGTCATAGATAAAATTGTTGGCAATTCTGCACCCAAAACCCATAACAAAGATACTGCCAAAGTAATCGAAAATACACCTGCAACTAACAGAGTAATTACTATTGGTATAAATAAACTTTTAATATATTTCAAATTATTATACAAAGGTAACGCCAATGCTACTGTGGCAGGTCCAAGAAAAAAATGAATTATTTCAACACTTTTAAAATATTTTTCATATGATACACCAGTAGATAAAAGTGCAGTCATAATAAGAAAATAGGCAATGATTATAGGCTGAAGTAGGGTGTTTTTATTCGATTTTTCATACATGATGATACCAATTTTAAATGAACCAAGAGTAATAAGTAACCATATTAATGGAGTGTTTGTGATATATTCTATTAACGCATCAAAATTCATTTTTTATTCTCTTGTTTATTTGTTAAATAGTCCATAAATTTTGCACAAAATGCTAACGCAATAATAGTACCAAATACTAAAGATATACTAATTGCCCAAAACTCTTTTGCCAGTATATCGGCTTGAGTAACAATTCCCATTGCTGCAGGTATAAAAAGTAAAGGTAAATAACGTAGATGAATAGCTACAGCATTATCAAGACTTTCAAAACTACTTTTTTTTATAATTAAAAAAATAAGCAATAGTACCATTCCTATAACTGGACCTGGCACTAATAATTCGAATAATTTACTGATACATTCACCAAAAAATTGAAATATCAGTAATGTAATAATCCCTTTTAACATTGTATTAAATTGTTATATCTAATTTATTTTCATTATTCATATTTGAAGAACTATAGCTGAGGCTTTCATAGCTATAATTCATTTGAGAATTGCTTAAATAAACTGCTTGACCATTATTTACATCTAGCATTGAGGTAAACTCATAACTAGCTTCAGCTTTTTGTGAAAAGATATTGATAATATCTCTTGACTCTTTTTTAGAATCATTAGCATCAAATAAACCTAACATCTCTTCAAATCGATCGAATAGACTATTTTTTTCCTCTTTGTTTTGATCAAAAATAAAATGCAACTTCTCTAAGTCACCAAAAGGATTTTCGTCTTTATCATGGTTTAATGTTATTGGGTTTAGTTCTTTTGCTTCATCAAGTCCAAATTTTGAACTTTTTGACATATAAACTTCTTGTGTAATAGAGATTGATATTTCCATCTCAAAAGTTCTATTTGGTGTTTCTATCGTTACAGATCCATTAAAATCAAAAGTCTGTTTTTGATAATATTCTTGCGTTGTTTCCACTATAATACCAGATTTGTTAGTTGAAGTATTTTCCATGTTATATGGATTTTGAAATATTTCTGATATATTTTCAGGCAAAGCTTTAGGAAACATTTTTGTTTCTTGATTATTTCCAAAAAATTGACCTATAATATTATCTAATATATTTTTAGTAAATTTATCCATATCTTCAAGTGCTTCATCTGTAGCATGAAGTATTTTTTCATTTGATATATTATTGTTTTTAAATTGATCGAAGCCAAAGGAAAAAGCATCAGATAAGCTATTGTCTGTTTTTTTATTAAAACTATCGCCTAATTGTTTTGTATTTAGTGTTTCATTTTCTTCTGTTTGTTTTTTTTGATTAAATAAATTTGTTGTGTTTCCATCAATTCTCATAAGAATTCTCCTTGATTAATCATTTTTAAAGAATTGTATTATATTTATCTCTAAAAGTCAATTATTGTATAATAATATAAGGGGTAAAATTTACTAACTTTGTTTTAGTTTTAACTAATTATTTTTTATGATGAACTAAAGAGACTTTATTTTTTTGTGTAAAAATTGTTCCTCCTGTTACACGTTATAAAGTCTTTTTGAGTTGTGGTTTGTGATGAATGTTTATTGAGTCTATTGACTATCATGTCCATTTTCATAGTTATCCTTTCAGAAAATTTTTATTAAAGATACGGAAATGATTACTGCTTCAATTGAAACAATAATATTGTAATCTCTTTTATTTTGTTTATATTTATTTATTATTTTATTTTTCATTTTAGCTCCTTTAGTAAGGAGGAACAATTAAGTATTATAATACATTGTTTTATTTTAGATAAGGTACGAAAATATTTTTGATTTTTTTTATAAGATAAATTTAAGGAGATAATGAGTTTAGAGACCTTTTATGGTCTATAAACTCTGATATTTGTGTAGTTTTCTGCATCTCTTAAATATTGAGCATGTAACTGACTCATGATACCTTTTTCACAGTATAAAAGATATTCTTTATCTTGAGGAAGTTTTTTAAATTCGTTTTTCAGTTTATAAAATGGTATTTTTAAAGTTTCAGTTGAAGTTTCAATAGTGTCTTCCTCTTGTCTGATATCAATCACCACATATTCACCAGTTGTTAAATCTGAAACTACATCAATCTCTCCGACACTATTATTGATATCATCAACAATTTCATCAACAAATACTTTCGTAGCACTTTCTACAGCAGTATCTAACACTTCGTAATTGAATCGTTTTGAAACTTCTTCCATTCTTTTATATGAACCATGAATAATAGGATTTTTAGAAATAACACCACAATACTCTGGCATGTTTTCGGCAAATCTTTTAGTACCTATCTCATTGGCTATATTCATAATCTCAGGTTTATTCATAGTCGCAAGTGGTCTTAGTATAAGTTTATTTGTTACTTGATCAATAAGAGCTAAGTTTCTTAAAGTTTGACTTGAAACTTGAGCAACACTTTCTCCTGTTAATAATGCATCTATCTCCATCTCATTTGCAACTTTTTCAGAAGCTAGTAACATAAGTCTTTTTAATGTCACTCCCATATATGATTCACTAGTTGATCTAAATATCTCTGTTACAACATCTTCAAATGGAATAGTGATAAAAGATACTCTATGTGAAGCACCAAATTTATTCCATAGATAAAGAGCTACTTGTTTTACACCTATTTCGTGTGCTGTACCACCTAGATTAAAAAATACAAAGTGTGTTTTTAATCCTCTTTTCATAGTAAGATATGAAGCAACTGTTGAGTCAAATCCACCAGACATTAAAGATAAAATATCTCCTTGTGTCCCTATAGGAAAACCAGCAAGTCCTATATGTTTTTGAGTGATGATATTAAGCTGATTATTTAACATCTCGATTTTGATAGTAACTTCTGGATTATGAAGGTCAACAATACTGCCTGGATTTCTAGCAAGCATATAACCACCTACAGTTTGTTCTATATTTGTAGATTTAAAGTCATGTGTTCCCGAACGTTTTGCTCGAACTACAAATCTTTTATTTTGAATTGTATGAGCCATCATCTCATTTACTTTAACTTTAATTTCGTCTAAAGTGTTTATTTTATCAAATTGAAGAGCTTCTAAAACTTGCTCAATACCGGGAGTTTGAAGTAAAACAAGTCTTGTCTCAACAACATTTTCTATAGGTGTAACAACTTCAATTTTATCTAAAAATTTCCGTACGTTAATCTCTTTTGAGATGCGTTTGAGTAGTTTGTCTAAATTATTATAGAGTTGTCCTACCATCTGTTTTTTTGCAGCTGGTCCTTTGACCATAATTTCAGGAAAAAATTTAATGATAAATTTTTGTGTAGTAATTTGTGATGTTTGCATTTGTATTTAAAACCTTCTTAACTTGAATAATAGACATTATAACATAATAGTATGAAAGAAGATTGATAGATAAATAAAGTAATTATAAAGTAACAGTAAAGTATAATATAACCATAAATTTAAGGATAAAATTTAATGATTAAAGATGAAGACATAAAATATATTGCTGATGATGAAATAGATTTAAAAGAATTAGTAAAGACAATTTGGAATAATAGAATTTTTATCCTAGTGTTAACTTCAATTGTAACAATAATCTCTATTATTTATGCTTACTCAAAAACACCTATTTATGAAGCGAAGGCTTTGATTGAAATAGGTAATTATAAAATGCATAATAATAATAACAATAACAATAATAACAACAAAATTACACTTGATAATTCTTCTCAACTAGTAAAAAAGCTTAACGTTTTATTTATCGATATGTATAAAAATGAGAAGGATAAAGTATCTTTTATAGAAAGTATATCTGTACCAAAAGGGACAAAAGAGTTTATAGAGATAACAGCACTTTCACCATCAAATGAATTAGCATCAAAAGAGATTTTAAATGTAATCAATTATATTAAAACAGAACACAAAAAAGTTTTAGATGATGTAAAACAACGAAGAGAGCTAGAAATCAAAAATATAGATTTTAATATTCAAAATATTCAAAATGTACAATTGGTTGAACATAAAAAAAGTATAAAAAAACAGGGAAAAAGTATTCTTTTATATACAAAAGAGTTAAATACTATAAATAAGGTCATTAAAAAAATTGAAACTAGTGATGCATCATTAACCGCTTTAAAACTTATGGAAAAATCTAGTTTATTAAAAATGTTATCTGAATTAGAGTTACAACTGTATAATCAAAAACAAGCTTACAACTATCTATCTACTACGACATTAAATATAGAACTTGAAAAGAAAAACACTATGAATTCTTTACTTTTACCACATAACTACAAAAATACACAAATTGTAGGAAACATTATTACAAACGATTATGCAATAAAACCAAAAAAATTACTTATTATAATAGTATCTTTTATAACAGGATTTATTTTATCTATATTTATAGTCTTTTTTATGGGTTTTTTAAATGGATTCAAGAAAGATGAGGATAAGAGTGTATGAAGTATCAAAAAAACTTTTACCAAATAAAATCTAATGATGAAATATTTGAAAAAATTTCACAAGAGAAAGAAACTATAGGCTACTATAACCTTCCCTTTGTTGATACCTCAGAGATAAAAAAGTATGCAAAAACAATATTGCAAAAAGATATTGTTATTGTAGGTATTGGTGGAAGCAGTTTAGGTACCTTTGCTATACATAACTTTTTACAACATAAAGAAAATGATAAGAAACTTCATTTTTTAGAGTCCACAGATCCTATTGATCTTCAAAGAAGAGTATCTAAGATAAATCTAAATGATGCTCTATTTATTATCATCTCAAAATCAGGTACGACTATAGAGACTATAAGTATCTTAAAGTATCTACACAGTATTACTACTATAGATAAATTAAATACTGTATGTGTTACAGAAAATGATAGTAAACTAAATGCTTTTGCGAAATCTAAAGAGCTAAAAACATTTATTATCCCTAAAGATGTAGGTGGAAGATTTTCAGTATTCTCAAATGTAGGACTGGTACCACTGGCTATTATGGGACTAGATATAGATGATCTTTTAAGAGGCTGTAAAACTATACATGAAAGTTTTTTTTCTAAAGAACTGTATTTTACTACTATCATGGAAAAAGCAAGATTTTTAGTTGAAAATAAAAATAAATTTAATATAAATGTTGTTTTTTCGTATTCTTCATTATTGGAGGGGTTTAATAAATGGTATGTCCAGCTATGGGGAGAATCTTTAGGTAAGATAAATATAAATGGTACAAAACAAGCTCTTACTCCTATTGGACTGATAGGTCCTGTAGATCAGCACTCTTTTTTACAGCTAATTATGGAGGGTAAAAGAGATAAAACAGTGACATTTATTAAAGTAGAAAATTTTGAAAATGATCTAAAAATACCAAATATCTCTTTACCTTTTTTAGAAGACTTAGATTATATCAACGATATCAAATTTAAGGACTTGATAAATAAGCAAGCAGATGCTACAATACAAGCTATAGAAAATATGAAAGATATCCCATGTGATATCATAACTATAGAATCGCAAAATGAATACAACATAGGTAAACTTATGTATTCATATGAATTACTTACATCTGTCGTGGGAAGTTTTGTTCAGATAGACACTTATAATCAGCCCGGTGTAGAAGATGGCAAAATTATATTAAAAAACAGCTTAAAAAAGGAAAAAATGTTTAATAAAATGTATGTGATATCTTGTCTTTGTTGTTTAAAATAAATTTAGACTTAAAGACGCAATGAGTGATTCATAAAATATTATTAGTGCACTAATAAAAATAAAGTTAAAAGCAATATCTCTTTCTACAGATTATGCATCTGTACCTATTAAGTTATGAGCTACTAAAAACTAGAATTAAAATAGTATGAGACGAAAAGGTTTTAATCACTCTTTAATATAAAGTGAATTTTTTTAGATGAATTTAATAGAACTCATAAGAAATGTGATGTTTAATACCTGAAATTTCATCTTTAAATGTGACTGATTTATACTTATAAAACAATTAATATATGGCTAGAAGAGAATATATGCTAGAGATATATTTCATTGCGATAGTTAAATAAATAATAAAAATGGAGAATGAGAAGTGAATATACTAGTAACGGGAACAGCAGGATTTATTGCCTCACACATTGTAGAAGAACTTTTAAAAGATGATAATAATACTATAATAGGTATAGATAATTTATATAGTGGAACTAAAGAAAATTTAGAATTTATAAGATTACAGGACAAAAATAATAAGTTTAAATTTATAGAATCTGATATAAGAAATTTTAAACAAATAAATGAAATAATAAAAGATAACAATATAACTCAGGTATATCATTTAGCTGCAATAGTATCAGTACAAGAGTCCATACAAAACCCACTTTTGTCAAATGAAGTAAATGTAAAAGGTACATTAAATATACTTGAAGCATCAAGAAAAAACGATGTAAAAAAAGTTGTGTTTTCAAGTAGTGCTGCAGTTTATGGAGATGAACCTACCCAACCTAAAAATGAAAGTTCAACACCGAAACCTATTTCTCCATATGGATGTGAAAAATTAATGGGTGAACAGTATATGAAACTTTATAGCGAGTTATATTGTATTGAAACAGTATGTTTGAGATATTTTAATGTATATGGACAAAGACAAAGTGCTACAAGTGATTATAGTGGTGTGATTTCAATATTTGATAATAAATTTAAAAATAATGAGAGAGTAAATATTTATGGAAATGGTGAACAGTACAGAGATTTTGTAAATGTAAAAGATGTAGTTAATGCAAATATTAAGGCTATGAATACATCAAGTATATCAGGAGAAGTTTTTTGTGTTGGAACATCAGAAAAAACCTCAATAAATGATTTATTTAGTATACTAAATGTAAAATATGATAAAGACTCTGAACCTAATTTTTTAGATGAAAGAGATGGAGATATCAAAGAATCAATTTGTGATAATTCTAAAATAAGAGAAATTTTAAAGATAGAAGATTTTAAAAAATTTAATGAGGAGATTATAAATCTATGAATAATTCAAAAAATATATTAAACTATATGTTTGGTAAAGGTACGATAAACAATCTTAAAGAGATACTTGATAAGAAATATTCAAGTAGCAATTATGTTATTTATTATATAGATGAATATTTTAAAAATAGTGAATTAGTAAATAATTTACCAATCAATAATGATGATGAAATATTTTTTGTTCAAACAAAAGATGAACCAAAAACAACTTTTATAAATCAATATAGAGATACTTTGGTTGAAAAAAGTAAAAATATTCCGAAAGCTATAGTTGCTATAGGAGGTGGAATTACATTGGATACTGGTAAGGCAGTTGCAAATCTACTTACTAATAAAGGAAATGCAGAGGAATATCAAGGATGGGATTTAGTTGAAAATCCTGGTATTTACAAAATAGGTATACCTACACTTTCTGGAACTGGTGCTGAAGCTAGTCGTACTTGTGTTATGACAAATGCAAAGAGTGGTTTAAAACTTGGTATGAATAGTGATTTTACTATTTATGATCAACTTATATTAGACCCTGATTTAACAAAATCAGTTCCAAGAGAACAATATTTTTATAGTGGTATGGATACATATCTTCATTGTATAGAATCTCTTAATGGTAAATTTAGAAATGCCATAGGAGATGCTTTTTCAGAACAAGCTATAACTTTGTGTAGAGAAATATTCTTAAGTGATGATATGATGAGTGATGAAAATAGAGAAAAGCTTATGGTAGCTTCATATTTGGGAGGTTGTGCTGTTGCTAATAGTTATGTTGGAATTATTCATCCTTTCTCTGCAGGGCTGAGTGTTGTTCTAGATACTCATCATTGTATTGGAAATTGTATTACAATGAACGCAATGGAAGAGTTTTATCCAAAAGAGTTTGAAGAGTTTAACTTGATGGCTCAAAAACAAGGAATTAGTATACCAAAAGGGATTGCTTCAAATTTAGATGAAGAAACATATTTAAAACTTTATAATTCAACAGTGATACATGAAAAACCACTTTCAAATGCGTTAGGTCAAAATTATAAAGATATATTATCACTTGAAAAAGTAACTAATATATTTAAAGGAATGTAAAATTTGAGAAGATTACTAACTAAATTATTTATGTTTTTATTTTTAGATTTTGTACCATATATGAGATTGGGAAGAAAGAAGTTCCATTTAATTTTATTGAAATTATATTCAAAAAAGATAGGTGTTAATTTAAATTTTCATTATGGTGTAATATTTCACGGTACAAGTAAAACAACTTTTGGAAATAATATTGATATTGGTAATGGTTCTATGCTCGGTATGGGTGGGCAAGAATGCATAATTGGTAATAATGTAATGATGGGTGGAGATGTTAAATTAATTACAATAGAACATGGATATAAAGATAAATCCATTCCTATGAAATTACAAAAATCCATTTATTCTCCTATAGTAATAGAAGATGATGTATGGCTTGGAGATGGTGTAAAAGTCATTTCTGGTAATAAATCAGTTAAGATATCAAAAGGAATAATTGTAGGAGCAGGTTCAATAGTTACAAAAGATTTAAATATTGAAAATGGAATATATGTAGGTAGTCCTGCAAGATTTTTAAAAAGTAGGTTTGAATAATGAATTATAAAATACCATTTAGTGGAAGAGCACATACTTATACTGAAAATGAAAAGAAAATTATTCTAGAAGCAGTTAATAATGCAGTTCCTTTAACCCAAGGTCGTTATCAAAATAAATTTCAAGAGAAATTCTCATCTTATATTGGAAGTGAATTCGCATTTGCAGTAAATAATGCTACCGCAGCATTAGAACTTTCTGCACAAATGTGTCAGTTTAAAGCTGGAGATGAGTTTATTTGTCCCTCTCATACCTTTACAGCTTCTGCTTATCCTTTTATAAAAAAAGGTGGAACACCTGTTTGGGCGGATATAGATAAAGAGATAAGAGTTGTTACTATAGATACCATAAAAAAGTGTATTACATCTAAAACAAAGGCAATTGTTGTTGTTCATCTTTATGGATTTATAATACCAGATATAAAAGAAATAGCTACTTTTGCTAAAGAAAATAATATTTTATTGATTGAAGATGTAGCCCAAGCAATGGGGACAGAAATAAATGGTAAAAAAGCTGGAACATTTGGTGATTTTGGTGTATTCTCTTTCCACTCACATAAAAATATAACAACGTTAGGTGAAGGTGGCATGCTTACGGTCAATGATAAAAAGTATGCAGATATTATACCAATGCTTAGACATAATGGACATTGTGGTTGGGAGATCGAAAGGGAAAATTATTGGACACCGGCAATGGGTAATGTAGATCTTCCCTCTCTAAATAATGACTACTTAATGCCAAATAACTACTGTTTAGGTGAAGTTGAGTGTGCTTTAGGTGTTGAACTATTGGATAGATTAGATGAAATAAATGATCAAAAAAGAGTTAGAGCTATAAAGTTTATAGATGCTTTAGAAAAATACAATACTTTAAAGTTTCATAAAGAGAATTCAATAAAACATAACTATCATCTTTTAGTTGCATATGTAAATGATAACAAAAAAAATATTTTTATTAAAAAAATGAGTGAAGAAAAATCTATTCAATGTGTAGTTCAATATTACCCTTTAAATAGATATGATCTTTATAAAAAACTTGGATTTGGAAATGCTGAGTGTCCAAATACTGATGATTTCTTTGATAGTATGGTATCAATTCCTTTTAATCATATGCTAAGTGATGTAGACTTTGAATATGTATTAAAATCAACTATAGAAGTTTTAGAAGATATATAAATGACAGATTTACTTGTTGTCATCCCTGCCATTAAAAAAAGTGCAGTTATTCCGGATCAATTAATAAAAAAAATTGATGGAATTACTCTTATTCAAAGGGCAATTAATACAGTAAAAAAATTAACAATAAGTAATAATATATTTATCATTACAGATTCTGAAGAAATTTCTTTAATTAGTGAGAGAAATGGAATTGATTATTTTTATAATAATAAACTCTCCATTGACTCTGAGAATATTATACGAATTACTTCAGATGCAACAAAAAAATTGAATCAAAAAAATATTTTGATTTATAGAGCAAATGCACCTTTAGTTGATGAGAGTATATTAAAAGAAGCTTACGGTATTTTTTTAGAAGATGAATCAAAAATATTAACTTCTGTAAGAAAAGAGAATAAAGAGTTACTGAAAAAAGAGAATAGTTTATTTGTTAATATAAAAAAAGATGAATATTATGAAGAGATAAAAGCTTTTTTAATCTATTCTAAAAAAAACAAAATTGATCATAATATAAAGCCTTTTATTTTAAATAATGAAAAATCTATTGAAATAGAAAACTATCAAGACTGGTGGATTTGTGAAAAAATTCTTCAAAGAAGAAAAATTGTGTTTAATGTAATAGGTAGTATAAAAATAGGCATGGGACATATTTATCACTCCTTGGCTTTGGCACATGAAATTACAGACCATGAAGTAATATTTGTATGTAACGAAAAAGATAAAATAGCTGTTGACAAAATAGCAGCAATGGATTATAAAGTCATATCTACAAAAAATGTTGAAAAAACTATACTTGAATTAAATCCAAGTATAGTTATTAATGACGTTTTAAATACTAAAAAAGATTATATTATTAAATTAAAAAGTAATAATATAAAAATTGTTAATTTTGAGGATTTAGGGGAAGGCTCTAAGTATGCTGATTTGGTATTTAATGAATTATATGATACTCCCCAACTTGAGGGCGACAACTACTGTTGGGGATATAAGTATTTAGCTTTAAGAGATGAATTTTATGATGCAAAACCACATGATTTTATTGATGATGTAAAAGAAATAATGATTACATTTGGTGGTACAGATCAAAATAATTTAACATTAATTACATTAAAAACAATATTAGAGTCATGTAAAAAAAGAGAAATTCTTATAAATATAGTTTGTGGCGGAGCATATAAGTTTAAAGATGAATTACAGACTTACATCTCTCAATGTAATTATTCTAAAATTAATTTAACTTTTGCTAGTGGTGTTATATCTAAAATAATGGAAAAAACTCAATTGGCAATATCTTCAAATGGTAGAACCGTTTATGAACTTGCTGATATGAATATACCGTCGATTATAGTTTCTCATCATGCCCGAGAATCTACGCATAGTTTTGCAAATTTAGAAAAAGGATTTATTAACTTAGGCGTAATTGATAAAGATATAGATTTAAAAATCAATAAATCATTCGATAAAATTGTTGAAGATTTAGACTATAGAAAACTGCTTTTTATGAATATTAAAAGATATAGTTTTAGAGAAAATAAACAAAAAGTTGTAAATAAGATAATGGAGCTGTTTAAATGAGAAATATCGCTATAGTGCAAGCACGACTTGGTTCAACTAGATTACCTTATAAAATGATGATCTCTCTCCATGGAAAACCTATTATTGAATGGGTACTTCATAGGGTAAAAAAGTCAAAATTATTAGATGATATAATTGTTGCAATACCAGAATCAGAAGATAATGAAGTATTGGCAAAATATATAGATGAACTAGGTATTAAAGTATTTAGAGGTAGTGAAAGTAATGTTCTTAATCGATTTTATGAAGCTGTAAAAAATGAGAATGCTACTAATATAATAAGGATATGTGCTGACAATCCTTTAATAGATGGAATGGAAATTGATAATTTAATAGAGTACTATAATACTAATCACTGTGATTATGCATATAATCATATACCTTTAAATAATAAATATCCTGATGGGTTAGGGGCAGAAATTATTTCATATGAATTATTACATAATCTACATAATGTTGTAGAAACTCAACATCATAAAGAACATTGCTTCTCATATATACATGATAATAAAAATAAATATATAATAAAAACATTTGATCCATTAAATGAAAAACTGCATAAACCTAATTTAAAATTTGATGTAGATACATTTGATGATTATTATAAACTTTCGATGAAAGATATTAAAATAGATATATCTTCTGAAGAATTAATTAAAATATTTGGAGAATAAAATGAAATTAAAAGACCTATTTAGTACAATTAACCCTTATGAAAATAAACTATACAAGCCATATGTTATTGCTGAAGCTGGTGTAAATCATGAAGGTAGCATGGAATTAGCAAAAAGACTATGTAATGAAGCCCTTAATGGTGGGGCAGATGCTATAAAGTTCCAAACTTATAAAGCTGATACAATTGCATCAAAAGATTCACCGGCTTATTGGGACACAACAAAAGAACCTACAAAGTCACAGCATGAGCTTTTTACAAAACATGATAAATTTTGGAAAGATGAAATGCAAGAATTGAAAAATTATTGTGATGAAATTGGAATAGAATTTATGTCTACTCCCTTTGATGTTGAGTCAGCTATCTTTTTAAATGAGATGATGGATGTATTTAAAATATCTTCAAGTGATCTTACTAATAAGCCTTTTATAGAATTTTTATGTGATTTTAAAAAACCAATTATTCTTTCTACTGGTGCGAGTAGTTTAAGTGAAATAGCTGAAGCCGTTTCATGGATAGAAAAGAAAGAAAATCCTTTATCACTTTTGCATTGTGTTCTAAACTATCCTACGCCAGACGAAAATGCGAACCTTGGTATGATTATGGATTTGAAGACTAGATTCCCTGATAAAATAATCGGTTATAGTGATCATACTCTACCAAAAGATATGAAAGTTTGTGAAATGGCTACAATGCTAGGAAGTGTTATAATTGAAAAACACTTTACTCATGATAAAACATTACCAGGAAATGATCATTATCATGCTATGGATATGGAAGATTTAAAGCTATTTAGAGAAAAACAAGAAAGAACTTTTGAAATATTAGGTGGGTTTAAAATTGAAGCTTTAGCCGATGAGGCACCAGCAAGGGCTAATGCTAGAAGAAGTTTAGTTGCACTTAGGGATATTCCAAAAGGTAAGGTAATAGAGAAGGATGATCTTACTTTTAAAAGACCAGCTCATGGTGTAAGTCCTAGATTTATTGATGAAGTTGTTGGAAAAATAGCTTTAATAGATATTAAAGATGATGATGTGCTAAAATGGAATATGTTTAAATAATGTCAAATATAAATTATGAAAAAGATATAGATAAATTACTACATGAACTGTATCCAATTACTAGAAGTATTACAGGTAATGGAAATAGGGAAAGCTTAAAAATACTTCAAGATATAATTCCTTTAGATATTATAGAATATCCCTCAGGACAAAAGGTGTATGATTGGACTATACCAAAAGAGTGGAATATAAAAGATGCATGGATTAAAAATTCTAAAGGTGAAAAAGTTATTGATTTTAAAAACTCAAATTTACATATAGTAAGTTATTCTAAAGAAATAAGTTCAAAACTTAAACTTTCAGAGTTTAAAGATAAATTACATTATTTAGAAAATTTACCTGATGCTATACCTTATAGAACAAATTATTATAATGAAACATGGGGCTTTTGTTTAAGTCTTAATGACTATAACAAATACTTTACAGATGATAATGAAGAATTTGAAATATGTATAGATAGTAGCTTAGAAAATGGTAGTTTATCTATAGGAGAACTAATTATTGAAGGTAAAAGTAAAAAAGAGTATTTATTATCATCCTATATTTGTCATCCTTCAATGTTAAATGATAGTATGAGTGGTGTTATTGCCTCAACATATATAGCAAAAGAGTTATTATTAAAAAAAGAGGAACTTGAATACAGCTATAGGATAATTTTTGTTCCGGAAACAATTGGGGCAATTGCGTATTGTGCTAATAACGAAAAGCAAATGAAAGATATTAGTAATGGACTTGTTCTTACAACTTGTGGTGGTCCAGGTCAATTTGGATATAAACAATCTTGGGAAAAAGACAATTTTATTAATCAAATGGTTGAAGATGTTTTTGAAGAAAATAATTTAGATTTTTTAACATATTTGTTTGATATACATGGTAGTGATGAAAGACAATATTCATCCCAAGGTTTTAAAATAAATTGTACTACAATAACTAAAGATAGGTATTATGAATATGATTATTATCATACATCACTAGATAATTTAGATTTTGTAAAAGCAAAAAACCTTAATAAAACAATTGATTTATACTTAAATCTTATATCTAAAATGGATAAAAACATTATTTATAAAAATTTACAGCCAAATTGTGAAGTAATGCTAAGTAAACATGAACTTTATCCGAAAACAGGTGGTGCACAATTACCAAATAGTAAAGTTTCTGCTTTAGATATTATATTGTGGAGTTTGTTCTATATGGATGGTCATACGTCTTTATATGAGATAAGTAAAAAGCTTAATGTTTCCATAGAATTGGTTTATAAAGAAGCAAAAAAATTAGAAGAAAAAAATATTTTAAAAAAAATAGAGATAAGGTAAAGGTAAAATGAAAAGTTCAATAAAGATAATTAATAGTATTTACAATAGTAATAAAGAAAGAACCTTTATAATTGATTCTAAAAGTGATGAGAGTTTTAAGTATAAAGAGGTTTTTTCTTTATCTTTTCAATTAATTAAGTATTTTGATAGTTTATCTTTAAAAAAGGGAGATAAAATTGCAGTTATTAAAGATAATTCAATAGATACTGCAATTGTATATTTTGCAGCTATGTTAGCTGGAATCACGATAATTCCAATTAATGCTAATATGAAACAAACAGATATGGAACATATAAAGAATGATTCCAATATTAAATATGCTATTTGCGATGAACCGTATATAAAAAAAGTATCTGAGGTCTTTTCTGAAAATATAATCAATTATAATATATCAAAAGCTTTTTTAGGAAAAATAAAAGCAAAATTTGATAGAACGTTACCTTTTGATGAGGAGGAGATATTCTCTAGAACAAAGGGTACTGATGTGGTTTTAGTTGTATATACCTCTGGTACAACATCAAAACCCAAAGGAGTTATCCATAATTTAGATGATCTAATACTGAATGGAAATGAATTTATAAATATTCAAGGTTTAAAAGAAAATAGTAGATTTATAAATCTATTGCCTATGACTTATCTTGGAGGATATTATAATCTTTTATTAATACCTTATTTAGCATCAGGAAGTACTGTAATAACAGATGCCTATAGTAATATGATGGTTCTTAATTTTTGGGAACCAGTGATAAAATATGAGATAAATATCTTATGGTTAGCCCCAACTATTATGAGTATTATGATGGAGATGGATAGAAACCCAAAGGGTCTAGAATATTGTAAAGAAAATGATATTAGTCTTTTCGTCGGAACAGCTCCTTTATCCCCAACTTTAAAAACTAATTTTCAAGATAAATATAGTTTAAGAGTAATTGAAAATTATGGCTTATCAGAGACATTATTTATTACTACTAATACTAAAGATGATTATATAAATAATGATTTAGGAAAACCTTTAGAGTGTGTTGATATAAAAATAAAAGATATTAAGAGTTTAATGTGGATAAATAATAAAAATAAAGAAGGTGAAATATTTGTAAAAACCCCTTATTTAATGAACTCTTATGTTAATATTGAAAATGAACTAGAGGATGGTTATTTCCCTACAGGTGATATTGGTTACTTAAACGATAGAGGTGCAATAAAAATTACATCTAGAAAAAAAGATATTATAATTAGAGGTGGAATCAATATAAGTCCTGCTTCAATAGAAGATGTAATATATAATAATAAAGATGTTTTAGAGTGTGCAGTTGTAGGGATTCCCCATGATATTATGGGGGAAGAAATTGTTGCAGTAATTAGAATCTCAAATGATGAGTGTTTTGATGATGTAGTAAAAATTTTAAAAAAGAGTTTTAAACTATCTTTGCCATCAACGCATCAACCAACAAAAATAGTTGAAACATCTATTTTCCCACATACTTACACTGGTAAAATCCAAAAAAACAAAATTAAAAATTGGATTATTGAGAAAAAAGATTTGAAAGAGATCGAAAAAATAAAACATACAGAAAAGAGTGTATCTTCTAATTATTTTAAAGTATCAGATACGGTAGCAAACATTGACGAGGCTACTTCTGTAAGATATAATATGAAAGTATATGATTTAAAAAGAGAGAATAAAGATGTTAAAATATTATCTTATGGAGAATCTTTTTTTGAGATTCCTCTTTTTAAATTTGATGATCTTCCCTATCCCAGTTTATACCATTATGGTAGTTCCAAAGGTTTATTAGAGTTAAGAAAAGTTCTTGCTAATTATTACCAAAGTGAATATGAGATTAATGTGGATGCTGAATCAGAGATGATGATTACTGCAGGCTCTAAAATTGGTATCTATATGATTTTATTAAGTATTGTCGATCCAGGTGATGAAGTTATTATTCAGGATCCTGCGTGGGTAAGTTATACGGAACAAATTAAACTATGTCATGCTAAACCAATTCAAATTCCTTACGATGTTAGTGTATTTGATTATGAAAAATATATTACAAATAAAACAAAAATGATTATAATTAATAATCCAAATAATCCATCAGGTAAGGTCTATACTTTTGAGGAGTTAACTTATTTGTTTGAGTTAGCACAAAAATATAATTTATTTATTTTGTCTGATGAGGCTTATAGTGATTTTATATTAGGAAATGATAAGTTCGTATCTTTTGGGAATCTAGATAAGGAGAAAAAGCATACAATTATTTGTAATTCTATTTCTAAAAACTGTGGTATTTCTGGATGGAGACTGGGATATATAATTAGTAATAAATATATTACAGATGAGATTTTAAAAGTAAATCAGCATTTAATTACTTGTCCATCTACGATATTAGAGTTTTATATGGCAAAACATTTTAATAAGATTATAGATATAGTAAGACCTCAAATTGGAGATCTTATTAAAAAAAGAAAAAATGTTATAAGCTATATGGATAAGATAGGATTATCTTATTTAGATGGTAGTGCTACTTTTTATATTTTTGCTTCCGTTGAGGGAACAAGATTGACTTCTGAAGAATTTTGTACTAAATTAATAGAAGAGAAGCTTATCGCTACTGTTCCAGGCATAGGGTATGGAGAGAGTTGTGATAAGTTTATTAGATTATCTATAGGAGTGGAGAGCTTGGAGAGAATTTATGTAGCATTAGATGATATAAAAGAGCTTATAGAGCAGACTAAGGTATAGATATGACAGCTAATATTAAAAAAAGTATATACTCTTTAATTTACAATTGTGCTTATGCAGATGAAAATTCAAAGGGTTTAATTATAAGTGATAGCCATACTCAAGAGATTGGTAATCTAATAATACAGGTTGCAGATGAGGAAAATATTAATTTTACTCATTTAATAATTGAACCTTTTATGATTCATGGAGAGGAACCTAGTTCAGAGGTTGCCCAAGAAATGTTAAAATATGATATTGTATTTGGTTTGACAAAGATGTCAATGGCTCACTCTAAAGCAAGACTTGCCTTTTCAGAGATAGGTGGTAAATATCTTAGCCTTCCTGACTATTCAATGAATGTATTAGCTTCCCCTGCACTTCAATATGATTTTAGGGAGCTTATTGATATCTCATCTAAAATAGCTAATTTGATGACAAATGGTAAAGAAATCAGACTCTTATCTCAAAAGGGTACAGATTTAAGATGTGATATTCAGGGCAGATATGGAAACCCTGCACCTGGATGTTGTTTTGATAAGGGAATCATATCTTCTCCTCCAGATTCTGAGACAAACATTGCACCTATAGAGGATAAATCAAATGGTATTATTTGTGTAGATGGAAGTATCCCTTGTGCTCAGATAGGTTTAGTTAAAAGCGATGCTATATTACATATAAAAGATGGTAAAGTTTTTGATATCGAGGGTGAATATAAAGATATCTTAAATAAATTATTTGATGATGTAGGGGAAAAAGCAAGGATAGTTGCTGAGATTGGAATAGGTTTAAATCCACTTGCTAAACTATGTGGTAGTATGTTAGAGGATGAAGGATGCTTAGGAACAGCACATGTTGGTATTGGTGCTAATTCTACTATTGGTGGAAAAAATAGTGTTCCTTTTCATTTAGATCATATTATGAAAGATGTAACTATATATATTGATAATGAAATGATTATCAAAGATGGAAAAATTTTATTAGATTAGGAGATAATATGGATGTTAAAGCTTGGTTAATTACTTGGTTTGCAGATAAGATTGATTGTGATGAAAGTGAGATTGATACAGAATTAAATTTTTTTGAAGAGCAATATATTGATTCTTTAAAGGTGTTTGAATTGATTGTGGAAATTGAGTCTGTATTTAATATAAAATTTGATAATTCAGATTTTTTAGATGATAAAATACATACAATTAAAGGTTTAAATCTATTAATTAAAGAAAAACAAATATGAAATATAACAAGAAAGATATTGTAAATGCACTAAAAGATATTGATGTAAAAGAGGGAGATATTCTTTTCTCCCATTCAAGTTTAGGTTTTTTTGGTTTGCCGGAGGGTGGTTTATCTGAAAAGAATATCTTTTCAATTTTTTATGATGCAATATTTGAGGTAATTGGAGATCAGGGGTTACTAGTAACTCCTACTTTTACATATTCTTTTAGTTCTTTAAATAATGATGGTGTGTTTGATTATGAAAATTCAGAATCAAAAATGGGTTTTTTCCCTGAATTATTGAGACAAAGAGATGATAGTATAAGAACTTTAGATCCTATATTTAGTTGTACTTTAAATGGTAATTCAAGAAAACTACTTCCTCAAAATATAATTTCAAGTGAATCTTTTGGTGACGGTTCTATTTGGGAAGTTTTATTGAAAAATGATGCAAAATTGTGCAATTTTAATCTAGATGTAGGTTTCTCTACTTTTTTACATTATTGTGAAAAAGTTTGTAATGTGCCATACAGAAAAAATATAAAATTTAGTGGTACGTCCATAATTGATGGAAATAAAATACCTCATAGTGTTGATTACTTTTGTAGGGAAAACACATCAATTTATGAAGCTGAAACTGTGGAATATAGTGACTTTGTTAAGGTAAAGAAAAAGGCCAATTATACCAGTGTTGCTAGGGGTGAGATAGTTTCAATGGATATTAAAGATTCTTTAGAAATATTCAAAGAGATGTATAATGATAATAATTATTTTTTTACAGTAGAGAAAAAAAAACATGACAAGCTTAATACTCTATATAACTAAAACTATTGATACTGATAAGTTCTATTTGGAGATTGATAAATATAGATCCGGAAATGTTAAAATTATATCTTTGTCTCCTTATAGTAGTTATTTATTAGATCAAAAGAATATAGAATATAAAAATATGCATGATTTTATTGATAAAAAGTATTTGAGAGAGAAATCATTAGAGTTATTAAATATATTAGAAACTAATTATAGCAACCTTGCAGTAAATAATTTATTTTTTAAGTTTTTATATAGGAATTACCATACTCTTTTTTTTGTATTTAGATCTAAATTATTAGTAAATAAACTTAATGAAAAATTTGATGATATAGTTTTATTTTCTAATGTACCTTTTAAAAAGGATATTGCATATGATGAAGAAATCAACAATTCCTTTATTTATATTGATGATTTAAATCTTAAGGAATTTATATTCTTTAAAACAAAATCTAATAATGTAAAAATAAAAAAATTAAAAATAACTATTAATAATAATTTAATATATAAACTTTTCAATAAACTTTTTAAAACAAATTTTAATTATGATTGGGTATATTTTTTTTCATTACATTCAAAAAAAAGCAAATTTTCTTTAAATAATAATTTGAAAAAAACAGAATATATTAAATTACCAAACGAATTCTACATTGATGAAAAAAAACTTAATTTTTTAATTGAAAAACAATTTTTAGAACTATCAAAAAAACATGATTTTAAATTGAATAGTATATATTTACTTTCTACAATGCATATGGGACAAGATTATGAAAGGGATTATTGTGCATATAAAAATAACATTATGCATTTTAATTGGCAACATGGAAGTTATTTATATAAGGGTTTATTTTTAAAGTATTATGAAACTAATTTTCATAAAATTAATTTTGTTTTTAACAAATATACTGAAGAATTATATAAAAAATCAGATGTTAAGAAAGTACATAATGTAGGTTCAGTTCTTTTTAATAAACTGTTAAAAAAAAGAAAAAAAGAATATGATTTTGTTTATATTACACAGGGACACGATTACACTGGTAATTTACAATATGTAGATTTTCCAAATTCACTACATAATTTTGATGGTTATGATTTATACCAACGGCATAAAGATATAATTGAATTATTTGGTCTAAAAAATAAAGATAAAAAGATACTTATTAGAGTACATCCTACTGTTGTAACAAATGGTGTTTATGTGCCTTTTTGGGAATTATCAGAGAAGTATCCAAACATAATTATTGATGTTTCTATTCCTATTCATACTTTGATTGAAAAATCAAAATTTATAATAAGTGATTATTTTACTAGTGAATTTATTAATAGAGAACTGCATTATAAAAGGGATATTATATTATTTCAAGGGGCACCTACACCGTTACCTACCGAAACTATTGATGATATGAAAAAGATGTTTATATTGGTTGATACAGTTGATGACTTAGAAGATAAAGTTCAGAATATAGAAGAAATTACAAAAGATAGAAAAAGATATGATGATATAATAGAGTACTATTCTTCTAAAAAATGTGATACAAAAAAAGTTGTTACAGAAATACTGCAGAAAGAATTTAATGAAGGAAGATAGTCTACAAAAACGCTATGGTATAAAGTTATTTGCAAATGTCATAACTGGTCTTATCGGTGCTATACTTATAGCAATCGTTCCAAAAGCACTAGGACCCGTATCCTATGGTCAATTTGTCTTTCTCCAAGACTTTTTTATGAAAGCTATAGGTTTTCTTGATATGGGAAGTTCTATAGCTTTTTTTACCAAACTTTCAGCCAAACATACTAGAAAAGAGTTAATAACTTTTTATTTTATCTATAGTTTTGTAGTTTTATGTTTTATACTTAGTTTTTTATTCATAGTAAATAGCTTTGATTTAACAACTTTTATTTTACCTAATATTCCAAATGAATATATTTATTTTGGTTTATTTTTTGGATTTTTGACTTGGTTTACTCAGATATTTATCAAAATATCAGACGCTTACGCATTAACAGTCTCTGTAGAGTTAATTAAGGTAGGACACAAGATTGTTTCTTTATTTTTATTGCTGTATTTCATATATTTTACATCATTTGATTTATACAGTTATTTTAATTTTCATTATATAGCATTACTATCTTTTTTACTAATCATTACGTATTTATTTATCAAAAAAAAAATATTTTCTAAATCTTTATTAAATATAAAAGAGTTAGAGTTTAAAAAAATATCAAAAGAATTTGTATCTTATTGCCATCCACTATTAGTATATAGTGTTATTACGCTTATCGCAGGAATTTTTGATATATGGCTTTTACAAAGTACTGCGGGCAGTGAAGAGACAGGTTTTTATGGACTTGCATATAGTTTGGCGGCTATGTGTTTTATGTTTACAAGTGCAATGACCCCCATCATCACTAGAGAGTTTTCCAAATGTTATGAACAAAAAGACTTAGAAAATATGAGAAAACTTTTTTACAAGTATATACCTATGCTTTATAGTGTAGCTGCATATTTTGCTATATTTATATCTGTTCAAAGTGAAAATGTACTTATGATATTTACAGACGAGAAGTTTAAAGATGCTTTCTTAGTTTTAGTTATCATGTCACTTTATCCTATACATCAAACTTATGGACAACTGAGTGGTAGCATATTTTATGCAACTGGACAAACAAAGCTTATGCGAAATATGGCATTGTTTACTATGCCATTAGGGATGGTACTTTCCTTTGGTACTATTTATTTACTAGATTTAGGTGCAATAGGTCTTGCTTATAAGATGATTGTAGGACAGATTATAGGAGTCAATATACAGCTATATTTTAATAGTAAATTATTAAATTTTAAAATGAAACATTTTATATTACATCAAATTTATTCACTTGTATTTTTTACAATTTTAGCATTATTAGCTAGTAATATTTTTAGTGTTTCATCTCCACTATACTCATTTCTAATTTCAGGCGTGATTTACACGTTTTTTGTTATAATTTTTACATATATATTTCCACAAGTATTTGCCACAAATAAAATGGAATTGAAACAAAGTTTAATAAAATTGATTATTAAAATTAAAGGAAATAAACATGAGTATTAAAATTCTAGATTGTACATTAAGAGATGGTGGGTACATTAATGATTGGAGTTTTTCAAACTATCAAATTGAAAATATACTAAATTGCTTATCAAAATCAAAATGCGACATCATAGAATGTGGGTATTTAGATGACAAAAAGGGAAAAAAAGAAAACTCAACGCTCTTTTTTGAGATGAAATTTCTTAATAATTTATTAAATAAATTAGAGGTAAAGGCTGATAAAGTTGTAATGATTAATTTTGGTGATTATGATGTAAATAATTTGCCTCATAAGAACAAAACTCATATTGATGGTATTCGACTTGCCTTTCATAAAATTAAATTTAATGAAGCATTAATTCTTGGACAAAAAATAATTGATTTGGGTTATAAATTATATTTTCAACCAATGATAACTAAAAATTTTAAAGATTTAGAGTTTTTAAAAGTTATTGATAAAGTTAATCAGTTAAATCCACATGCTTTTTATATAGTTGATAGTTTTGGTTCGATGTCACTTGAAGAATTTAATAAATACTTAGTTTTATCAAATAGTAATTTAAATAAAAATATATCTCTAGGATATCACTCTCATAATAATATGCAATTGGCTTTTTCAAACGCAGTTGGAATGTGTACTTCAAATATTAAAAGAGATATTATTATAGACTCTAGTATTTACGGTATAGGCAGGGGTGCGGGTAATTTAAATACAGAATTAATAGCTGATTATTTAAATAAAACTTTTGATAAAGAGTATGATACACTACCTTTATTGGAAATAATAGATGAATTTTTGATTTCTCTAATGAATAAATCACCTTGGGGCTTTTCTCCTGCTCAATTTTTATCTGCTTCTTTTGATTGTCATCCAAACTATGCAACTTATTTAATTAATAAAAACACTAATCATATAGTTGGTGTTCGTAAAGTATTGGAACAATTACCAATAGATAAAAAATCTTCTTTTGACAAAAATATTATCGATAAATTGTATATTAATTCTGTAATAGAAGAAAAAACATCAATAAAATCTAACTTTGAATTTACTTTAAATAAAAAGATTGTATTACTAGGCTCAGGACCAAGCATCAAGGAGTATGAAGACTTAATCAATGAAAAAATAAATGATGATAAATATATTATAATAGCATTAAATCATATACCTGAGTTTAAGTGTAATTATTATTTTTTTACAAATCAAAAAAGATTTGATGAATTCTCTTCTCAATTAGAGAAACAGACAACGATCATTACAAATAATATTGCAGTTAAATCAAATTTTACAAATATTTTAGATTTCAAATCATTGGCTTTTGTGGAAAATAAATTAGTAACCAATGTAGCTAGTGTAATGATAAATTTTTTGATTTTAAAAAATATAAAAAATGTAGAAGTGGTAGGATTGGATGGCTATAAGATAAATCAAAATAATTATAATTATCAAGAAACATCAATGATAACAGATTATAAAGCATTACTTGAAGAAAATAAAATATTTGGTGATGCGTTAAATTCTTTACAGAATAATATTAATATCGATTTTTTAACTCCTAGTATTTTTAAAGATGTTAATTCTTACAAAATTATTGGTGTTATTCCTGCTAGATATCAATCTAGTCGGTACGAAGGAAAACCACTTTGTATGATTAATAATATGCCGATGATAAAAAGAACATATCTTCAAGCTAAAAAATCACATCTATTGGATGATATTGTTGTTGCAACAGAAAGTAATAAAATAAAAACTTACTGTGAAAGTGAAAATATTCCTGTTATTATGACAAGTGAAAATTGTTTAACAGGCACAGATAGAATTGCAGAAGTGTCTTTAACTAAACACTATGATTTATATGTAAATATACAAGGTGATGAACCTGTAATAGATCCACAAAGCATTGATGAAGTTGTATCCGAGTTTAAAAAATATGGTGATAAATATATTGCTTATAATCTTTATAAAGTAATAAGTGAGAAAGATGAAATTCAAGGTAATACTATAATAAAAACCATTGTTAACGAAAAAGATGAGCTTATGTATATGTCAAGACTAGGAGTACCTTTTAATAAATCAAAAGAAGAGGCAGAATACAAAAAACAAGTATGTGTATATGGTTTTACAAAAAATGCTTTAAAAGTTTTTTCAAGTAGAGATAAAACACTAAATGAACAATATGAAGATATAGAGATACTAAGATTTTTGGATATGGGATATAATGTTAAAATGAAAGAAACAACAGTTGATTCAATAGCAGTAGATATTCCTAGTGATGTTCAAAAAGTTGAAAAATTTTTAAATAAAATGGGATTAGATTAATGGTTAAAAATATATTATGGGATTTTGATGGCGTGATACTTGACAGTATGCCAGTCAGAGAATATGGATTTAGAAAGATATTTGAAGATTACGATGAATTGTTAGTTAGAAAACTTTTAAACTATCATAACGAAAATGGAGGTCTTTCTCGGTATGTTAAAATAAGATATTTTTTTGAAGTTCTATTAAATAAAACTATTTCAGAAAAACAAGTTTTAGAATTCGCAGATAAATTTTCTATAATAATGAAAAAAGAATTAACCAATAAAAAGTATTTAATAACTGAAACTTGTAGATTTATAGAAGAAAATTATTCTAAATATAATTTTCATATAGTATCAGGTTCTGATGAAAAAGAGTTACAATATCTATGTAAAGAATTAGGATTAGAACAATATTTTTTATCTATCAATGGATCGCCCACACCCAAAAATAATTTGGTCAAAATATTACTTAATAAGTGTAGCTATACAGAGGATAAAACGATTCTTATAGGAGATAGTATCAATGACTATGAAGCAGCAAAAATAAATAATATAGATTTTTATGGATTTAATAATGATAGTCTGATTTCATATTCTAAAATATATTTAACTAATTATGAGGTACTAAGATGAATTATTTAGTTACAGGAGGAGCAGGCTTTATTGGATCTGTAATTGCAAAAAAATTAATTAGTAATGGTCATTCAGTAACAATTATTGATAATTTATCAACAGGTTACTTATCTAACTTACCAGAGAATTCTCTTTTTATAGAAGGAGATGTTTCAGATTTTGATACTATAGAAAAATTAAACAATAAATATTTTGATGCTATTTTACATATAGCAGGACAATCTTCAGGCGAAATAAGTTTTGAGGATCCTATTTATGATCTTAATTGCAATACAAGTTCAACATTAAGACTTTTAAATTATGCAGTGGTTACAGGATGTAAAAGATTTGTATATGCTAGTACTATGTCTGTCTACGGTGAACAAGAAGGAAAAGAGCAGTTTAATGAAACAGATGCAACTAATCCAAAATCATTTTATGCAGTTGGTAAATTAGCTAGCGAAAACTATATGAAAATATATAAAGAACAATATGATATAGACTATACATCATTAAGATATTTTAATGTTTATGGAGCTGGTCAAAATCTTGAAAACTTAAAACAAGGTATGGTTAGTATATATTTAAAACAGTTTATGGATGATAAGTTTGATTGTGTTGAAGTAAAAGGTTCTACTGAAAGGTTTCGAGATATTTCATATGTTGATGATATTGCAGATGTCACTATAGAATCAATTGTCAATAAAGATTTTTATAATGATATTTTTAATGTAGGAAGTGGAATAAAAACAACAATTTTTACAATGCTAGAGATGATGAAAAAGTATTTGAATTCCAAAAAAGAGATTAAAATTACCTCCGGCACCCCAGGTGACCAATTTGGGATTTATGCAAACAATGATAAATTGATGAGAATTTATGATAAAGATTTTATTAAATTTGAAGATGGATTAAAGAATATGATAGATTGGATTAAAAATGCAAAGGGGTAAAACTCTTTATATATCTGATGATGATCAAATTGATATTAATAAAAATGAGCTAATTGTATTTTTGGATAAAGATAGTGAGAAGTATCCAAATAAATTACCTCTATTAGAAGATTTTACTAATCAGCAGTCTAAACTAAGGGGTGAATTATTAAGATTTAATGAACTTATATTAGATAGGATAAAAAAATATTTTGATTACGATGATGATTATAAGTATATACTTTCATCTTCAATTTTTGAAAAGTCACCTTATAAAACTGAATATGCATATAATTTTTTTAAGATTATTTTAATTATAGAATATATCAAAAAGTATAATATTAAAGAAATTTATATAAATAGTAATAAACAAATTATAAAAAAATTTTTCAAAAATTTTTCATATAATAATGAAATAAATTTTATCTCTCAAAAGAAGAAGAAAAAGTTTAATTTAAAAAAACTTGTAATGAAAAATTCATTTTTATCAACAGCATATATAATTAAAAAAGAATTTCAAAAGATAAAATTTTCTATTTTGAAAAATAAACAATTAAATAAAAATTTAGTTATTTCATATTTCCCTAATTACAAATTTAATGATAAAAATGAGTTTATAAGTAATTATTTTGGTGATATTTCTAATAAGTTAAATACTAATCATGATTGGCTTTTTATTTATGCGAATGATATTGATAAAATTAAAAATGATGAAAAATTGCTAGATGAAAAAAATTTTAAACAATATAACTTTCTCGACGCTTATATTTCATATAATGATTGCAAATCACTTCTGAAAAAAATAAATGTTGTAAGAAAAAAACTAAGAAAAATAAATCTCACTGATATATTTATATATAAAAATGTAGATTATTACGAAATTTTAATTGAAGAATGGGAAATTTTTTTATCATATTATTTGGTAGAGAGTATTGTATTTGAAAAAAAATTTAAAAATTTTTTTAACTCAAAAAAATATTCTAATGTATTATATCTTTTAGAGTACCAACCATGGGAACAAATGTTAAATAAAACATTGCAAGTATCAAATCCTGCTTGTGAAACTAAAGCGATAACTCACTCTGTATTTAGACCTAATTTAATGAATTATTATTATCCTAAAAATGTTCATAATTGTATGTATACTTCCAAGGTAGTTGCATCTAATAGTGAATTTTCAAAAAAAATGTTGATAAAAAATGGTTATAATTCAGAAGATATAAAAGAGATTGAAGCACAACGATTTAATTATTTATCCAAAATTAATAAAGTAACTCAATATGAAAATAATTTATTGATTATTACATCAATTAATTTTAGTGAAACAGCTACATTATTAAAAATATTTTCAGGTGCAATAGGTACTATAAGCAAATTTGATAATATTTTTATAAAGCCACACCCTTTTATGCCAATAGACAATATTATTTCAAGTTTAAAATATTTTCCAAAATTTAAAATACTAAATGGTAATATGGATGAAGCATTAAATATAGTTTCGACTGTACTCGTAACAAATAGCTCTTCAACTCTTTTAGAATCAATTCTATATGGTAAAAAAACAATTACACTATTTTCATTAGATACATTGCCAATGCCTGCAATTGATAAGCATGATTTATTATTTCCCGTTACTTCGATAAATGAAATGAGAAATATATTATATAGTATTGATAGTAAACAACAAAAACAAAATGATAATTTTTTATATTTGAATCATGATTATCTGAAATGGAATAAATTTTTAAATCAGGAGAAAATTAAATGAAAATAGCAATAGCAGGTACTGGATACGTTGGACTTTCAAACGGTATATTATTAGCACAACACAATGAAGTGATTGCTTTAGATATTATAGCAGAAAAAGTAGAGATGCTTCAAAATAAAATATCACCAATAGAAGATAAAGAGATAAGTGAATATCTATTGAAAGATAGTTTAAATTTCAGAGCAACATTAGATAAAAAAGAAGCATATGAAAATGCTGATTTCGTAATCATTTCAACTCCCACAGACTATGATCCTGAAACAAACTATTTTAATACAAAATCTATTGAGTTTGTGATACAAGACGTTTTAGATATAAATCCAAATACAACTATGGTAATAAAATCAACAATACCAGTTGGTTATACAAAAAGTGTAAGAGAAAGATTTAATACAGAAAATATTATTTTTTCACCAGAGTTTTTGCGCGAAGGTAATGCATTACATGATAATCTATATCCAAGTAGAATAATTGTTGGAGAGAAGTCAGATAGAGCGGTTATGTTTGCTGGATTATTAGAGCGTGGAGCTATTAAAAAGAATGTTTCTGTTTTATATACAGATTCAACAGAAGCAGAAGCGATTAAGTTATTTTCAAATACATATCTTGCTATGAGAGTTGCATATTTTAATGAACTTGACTCTTATACTGAACAATATGGATTAAATACTAAAGATATAATAGATGGAGTAGGGCTAGACCCTAGAATTGGAACACATTATAATAATCCAAGCTTTGGATATGGTGGATATTGTTTTCCTAAAGATACAAAACAGTTAAAAGCAAACTTTTCTGATGTTCCAAATAATATAATTGGTGCAATTGTTGATGCAAATGAAACAAGAAAAGAGTTTATAACAAATCAAATATTATCTAGAAATCCATCTGTTGTTGGTATATATAGATTAATTATGAAAAGTGGAAGTGATAACTTTAGAAGTTCTGCTGTACAAGGGATTATTGAGAAACTACAGCAAAAGAATATTGAAGTAATAATATATGAGCCAGTATTAAATGAAGATTCTTTTGAGGGATTGAAAGTGATAGAAAATTTAGAAGAGTTTAAAAAAACTTCTAATACAATAGTTGCTAATAGATTAGATGAAATTTTAGAAGATGTAAAAGAAAAAGTATATACAAGAGATATATTTAATAGTGATAAATAAGAGGAAAATGAGTATATGAATAAATATAAAATATTAGTAACTGGTGGGGCAGGTTTCGTTGGATCGCATTTATGTGAAAGATTATCTCAAGATAAAAATAATGAAGTTTATAGTTTAGATAACTATTTTACTGGTAGTATTAATAATCATGTGCCTAATGTAACATATATTAAAGGAAGTACTTTAGATATTTCAAGTTTGATTACATTTAAACCAGATATGGTATATCATTTAGGTGAGTATTCTAGGGTAGAACAAAGCTTTGGTGACATAGAAAAAGTATTAGAGTATAATAAAAACGGTACATTAGAAGTGTTGGAATTTGTACGAAAAAATGGGTCTAAAATACTCTATGCTGGAAGTAGTACAAAGTATGGAGATGAAGGACAAAATGCAGATGCTAGTCCATATGCTTGGAGTAAATCATCTAATACACAATTAGTGAAAAACTATGGAGAGTGGTTTGGAATAGATTATGTAATTACTTATTTTTATAATGTGTATGGACCAAGAGAGATACAAACAGGAAAATATGCTACATTAATAGCACTTTTCAAAGAAAAAATGAAAAATGGTGAGAATCTTACAATTGTTAGTCCTGGAACACAAAAAAGAAACTTCACACATATTTATGATACTGTTAATGCACTAATATTGATTGGTAAAGATGGTTATGGTGATGAATATGGTATTGGGAATCCTCGAGGATATACTATACTTGAAGTCGCACAGATGTATGGTGGTAATATTGATATGTTGCCAGAGAGAAAAGGTAATCGAATGGTTGCAAGAGTAGTTAGTGATAAAACTAAAGCTCTTGGATGGAAGCCTGAAATTGATTTAAAAAATTATATAGAAGAGTGTAGGGTAAATAATTGGAAGTAAATGATAATAATAAGTTACTTGTTACCGTAATAACTCCACTTTATAATGCACAAGATTATATTGCCGAAACTATTGAAAGTGTAATTAAACAAAGTTATCAAAATTTTGAGATGCTTATTATAGATGACTGTTCTACAGATAATAGCCGAGATATTGTAAGAAAGTATGAAGAACAAGATAGTAGAGTTAGACTTATTGAATCAGAGTTTAATTTCGGAGGCCCTGCAAGGCCTAGAAATATAGGTCTTGATAATGCAAAAGGGGATTATGTGGCATTTTTAGATGCAGATGATGTATGGTTACCTGAAAAATTAAAGAAACAAGTATCCTTTTTAGAAAAAAATACTACTGTAAATATATGTCATACTTTAGCAGAAGTAATAGATGAAAATAGTATTAATAAGGGTAAAATTAGGAAATCTAAACTATATGATGTATTAAGTATTTTATTAAATAAAAGAAATATTTTGTACTATATAAATTATATTAATATAAATTCAACTTTAATGAGAATAGATAAAAAAATAAAATTTGTTGAAGATAAAAATATTATAGCAGTAGAGGATTGGAAATATTGGATAGATAACCAAAATAATGGAAAAGCTATTAAATGTTTCAATGAAGTGTTATTGAATTACAGAGTGCATGATAGTTCTATATCTAATCGAAAGTCTGATATTGGATATAGAAAAAGTATCTACATGTTGACTATGCTTTTACTTAAGAAAGAAATATCGTTATTGCATTATTTTTTAAGTAGTGTGTTTCATATTTTAAAAATTTTGAAAAAATAAAGTTGGGTTGTTTCAATTGATATATAATTATAAGTTTTTATTGTTATTATTTTGGCTATTAAGTATTTGTATTTATACTTTTAATTTTATTCATAATTTTCATTTTGTAAATAATATTTTATTGATTGTATCAACTATTTCATATTTAGTTTATTTTTATAAACCTAGTGTTAGTATATCTATATCAAGTATTTTAACTCTATTTATTTTTCTTAAAGTATTTATACTTTTGTTAAGTTTGGTAGATAATGATTTATATACGTACTTTATGTATAATGGAGATGCTTATAGATATCATTATCCTAGAATTGAACAGTTAAATCTTTCAAATTGGTTTGAATATATAACTGATTACAAAATGTATGCTGTGGAAACTGGAAAATTAACACATTTATTTTATGCCTTATTTTACAATTTATTTAATCCTATATTAGAGATTTTGTCAGATGATAAAATTTACAATCTTCACATTATTTCGTATATTATTAATACTCTTTTATTGATAACAGTCGTAATTTATATCTATAAAGTTTTAAGCAAGAATAAAATAGAAAAAATTTATATAATATACTCAGTTTCTTTAATATTATTTTCGCCTTTTATTATTACATGGTCAAACTATTTAATGAAAGAAACAATTTATATTTGCGTATTGTTAATAAGTATTATTGCAATCTTAGAAAAAAAATATATAATATTGATTTTAATTAGTATCTTTTTTTTAGTGGATAGGTTATATATGCTATATTTTTTCGGTTTGCTTTTTTTATTATCAAATAGAATAAATAAAAAGTATTTATTTATTCTATCAATAGCAATTGTTTCAAGTTTTGTTTTGCTTTTTCCTATAGAAAAATATGTTAATTCATTAGTATATATTATAGACTACGCTGATAATAAAGCTATTGGTGGATCTACCGTAATTATGGCTGATGGTTATTTAGTTAAAATTGTGCGTATATTCTTTAGTCCTTTTATCTTTTCCGCTTATAAAGATGATTATATTGCTAGTAATATCTTTTTTAGAGAGCATTTAACAGTAGGTTTACTAACTACATATTTTTTGGTTAGGTTATTTAGTTCTAAATGGAGTAGATTTACAGTATTGATATGTTGTATTTTAATATTTAATTTAATGTTGTTCCCTTATTCAGCTAGACAAAAAATAACTGTGTTGATACCTCTATTATCAATAGTATATCCATTGTTTTTACATTGTAAAAAACATAAAATAAATATTAATCAATTTTGGAAAATATAAAGGAAAAATATGAAAACAATAATAATAGGGAAAAATAGTAATTTAAGTAGTTTTTTGTCAAAAGAGCTAGATAACACAATATGTCTCTCGTCTAGAGATTTATTGTCCAATATATCTGTACTAGCTACCTATATCAATCATTCAGTAAATATCATATTTAACAATTTTCAGCCAGCTACTAAACTAAGTGATATTAGTAATACAGAAGATTATATAATAAACTCGATAGGTATAACTTCTAAGGTATTGGACTTTTGTAAATCTAATAGTATGAAGATAAATAAAATTATATATACTAGTAGTAGTTCTGTTTATGGAAATAATATATTATGTAATGAAAAAGATGAATTAAAACCTATGAACCTTCATGCATCGCTTAAACTAGCAAATGAAAAATTAATTGAGAAGTTTTGCTTCGATAATAATATTGATTACACGATCACAAGGGTTTTTAATATGTATGGAGGAAATGATAATTTTTCTGTTATAAGTAAAATAATAAATGCATACAAATTAAATGACAATTTAACTATTGTAAATAATGGAAATGCCATAAGAGATTTTATTCATATTGATGATGTTGTTGAAATATATATGAAGTTGTTAAAAGTTAAAGATATTAAAATAATAAATGTAGGGACAGGGAAAGGTTCTTCTATAAAAAGTATTATCGATTCATTGTATAATCACAATAAAAAATTAAAAACAAGTAATATATTTAGAGACGAACTAAAAATTTCCACTTCTGATAATAGAGTGTTGCTTAATAAATTAAAAAAAGAAAATTTTATAAAAGTTGAACATTATGTTCAAAAAGAGTTAAATATATGAAAAAAATAATAATTATAACTACTATACCGATGAGTTTAGCAACTTTAGTTAAAGGTCAAGCAAGATATTTATCAAATGATTTTGAGGTTAAACTAGTAACTTCATATTCAAATCAAAATGATGAGATTGCTAAATATGAAGGTGTTGAGTTGAATTCAATAAATATGACTAGACAGATCACCCCTTTACAGGATCTTAAATCATTATATAAAATATACAGTTATATTAAAAAGGAAAATCCAGATATAGTATATACATTTACTCCTAAAGCTGGGCTTTTAGGTATGATGGCTGCTTTTTTTGCTAGAGTACCTGCTCGTATTCATAATATTGTAGGTATGCCTCTAATGGAAACTACTGGTAAAAAGAGATTACTTTTGAAATTTATAGAAAGATTTACATACTTTTTTAGTACTAGTTTATTTTGTAACAGTTTTGGTTTAAAGAAATTTATAAATGAAAACTTAACAAAAAAAGAGATAAAAGTTATAGCACAGGGTTCTATTAATGGAGTTGATACTAAATATTTTAATAATTTAAAAACAT
>Ga0193964_1000057_pt1 | contig 58250 bp, 49 predicted proteins | sample FB_7_MG_FD_140323 | JGI IMG/M metagenome (GOLD analysis project Ga0193964, IMG submission 140323) | Microbial mat bacterial communities from the Broadkill River, Lewes, Delaware, United States - FB_7_MG | ecosystem: Environmental > Aquatic > Freshwater > River > Microbial mats | place: USA... | reverse complement strand
TAATTTAAAGGGACTTAATTCTTCCAGTATAGATAGGGATAAAATAGAACGAAAATTAGAAACACATCCATCAATTTATAGATGTCAGGTATATACTCTTTCAAATTCAAAATTAAAAGTTAGAATCTGGCAAAGAGAGCCAGTGCTGAGAGTCTTATCTAAGAAAGGGTATTACATAGACAAACACAGAAAAGTAATGTCTTTAAGTAATAATTATACCAAAAGAGTTATGATAGTAACTGGAAGAGTCTCTGAATCTATGGCAACAGGAGTGTTATTTGATTTATGTACATTTATTCAAGCAAATGATTTTTGGAATAAATATATTGGAGAAATACATGTGAATGCAAGAAATGAACTGGAGTTAGTTCCTATGATTGGAAGTTTTCGTATATTACTAGGAAAAAGTCAAAATTTCAAGAAGAAATTATTTAAACTAAAGTGTTTTCTTGATAGAGCTCAAGAAAATAAAATATGGGGACGATATAAGTATATAAATCTTAAATACAACAATCAGATTGTTTGTGTAAAATAGAATACTATGGCCAAGGATATTAAGATGGGTATTGATATAGGATCTTCTAAAATAATGGTTGTACTGGGGTATTTTACCGAGTATAATAAATGGAAGATAATTGATCTTGAAAGAATTCCTTCAAAGGGAGTTCTTAGGGGAGAAGTGACCGATGTGCAAAGTGTTGTTAGGTGTATAAAACAAGCACTTAAAAGAATTCAAGGGAGAGGAAATGCTATTCCTAAAGTTGCGAATATATGTATTGGTGGACAGCATACAAAAAATACCAAAAGATCATCATACTCTAAGTTTGATGTGAATACAATATTTACTGATAGTCATTATGAGGATTTAAAAGGGAGAAGTGATTCTGTTGTAAAGGATAAAGAGGAAGAAAATTTCTTGGTTCTACCTATGGGGTTGAGAATTGATAGAGGTAGTTACATTAAAGATGGAAGAGGAAAAGAAGGAAAGATCTTTGGTGCGACATTTAATGTCGTTTACGGAAAAGCCTTTTCTCTTAATAGGTTGAAAGAATCGATATTCGGCTGTGGGTTAAAAGTGAATGAGATTCAGTTAAAGCCAGTAGCTATTGCAAACTCAGTGTTAACTCATGAGGAAAAGAGAGAAGGAGTTGCTTTAGTTGATATAGGAGCAGGAACAACAAGTATTATTATTTATGAGAATGACATACTAAGACATGTGGCTATTATTCCTTTTGGAGGTAATACAGTAACAACAGACATAGTAAAAAGGTTTAAACTATCACCTGTTGATGCTGAGATTATCAAATGTAAGAGTGGATCGGCATATGCTAGTGTGAGTTCAGATGAAATAGAAATGTATACAGGTAGGGCAGAGATAATTAATTATAACACTAAAGAATTATCAACTGTTATTCAGTGTAGAATGGAGGAGATAGTTGATTCTATTATATTTCAAATCCAAACTTCTGAATTTAAAAATAAGCTTAAATCTGGTATTGTATTAACAGGAGGAACTTCATCAGTTCGTGATTTTAAAGAGTTGGTGAATAAGAAAAGTGGTATGAAAACGCGTTTAGGATATGTTAATAATGATATTGTAGAAGGGGATAGTATTGATGATTTATCATATACTACGGCAATAGGAGCTATGATATGTGCAGATTCAAAAAAGGTGAGTAAGACAGAAGGTCTTAAGAAGATTTTTACTGGCATTTTTAAATAAGAGATATAATTATGGATAATGATACTTTATTACCTATAGTTTCTGAAGTAAAGAAAAGTAATATTATAAAGGTTATTGGCATCGGAGGTGGTGGTAATAATGCAGTTAATTACATGTACAATAAAGGTATACAAGGTGTTGATTTTATTGTGTGTAATACTGATATACAAGCATTGAGATCTAGTCCTATTCGTACAAAGGTACAGATAGGAAAAACCCTTACATGCGGATTAGGATCAGGGAGTATACCTGAGAAAGGTAAAGAATCTGCTTACGAAAGTATTGATTATATAGAATCCATTTTACAAGATAATGCTAAAATGGTTTTTATTACAGCTGGAATGGGAGGAGGAACAGGGACTGGTGCAGCTCCCGTTATTGCAGAGAAAGCGAGAGAACTAGGTATATTAACTGTTGCAATCGTAACAATTCCGTTTTATTTTGAGGGAAGAAGAAGACTAGAAAGAGCCTTAGATGGAATAAAGGAGCTTAACCAACATGTTGATGCAATACTTGTTATAAACAATCAAACCTTACGTGATATGTATGGGGATTTGAGAGTGTCAGAAGCTTTTGGTAAAGCGGATGATGTATTAGCAATAGCGGCGAGGAGTATTGCTGAAATTATTACAAGAACAGAAGATGTAAATGTAGATTTAAAAGATGTTGAGAGTATTACTCGTAATGCAGGTGTAGCAGTTATGGGGTCTGGAGAGGAAGAAGGAGAGAATAGAGGATTAATTGCACTTGATAAAGCTTTAACATCACCATTATTAAATAGTAGTAATATATATGGTGCTTCAGATATATTGTTGAATATTGTAGCTGGAGAATCAGAACCAACTACATCTGAGATACGAAGTATAACATCGAAAGTTAAAGAATTAGTGGGTTCTGCAGTTAATATTATTTGGGGATATGGGAAAGATGAAACTCTAGGTAAAAAAGTTAGAGTAACTATAATTGCAACAGGATTTCCTCGTAAGCCTATACCAGATTTTGATGAGATGGGAGAAGAGGAAGAAGTTGAGATTCCTTTTGATGTTACTAATCCAAATGAGATTAATCGTAATATAGAAAACGTTGAAGAATCTGAGCAAGAAATTAATGAGTCTAGAGAAAAGAAACGAGTTCCTAAAGAGAAGAAAAATGAGAGGGAATCTGATGATGCTTGGTTTAAGAGGCGTTTTAATAAGTTATTTGAAGATAGAGATACAAGTATGTAATTATAATAAGTTTCATAATGGAAGATGTAATGAATTTTATTTCTGAGGATGAAAGGACTCCTATTATTTCTGTAGTTGGCGTTGGAGGCGGAGGATCTAATGCAGTTAGGGATATGTATGATAAGGGAATTGAGGATGTAAATTACATAGTGTGTAATACCGATTTGAATGCATTAGAACTTTCACCTGTACCTTTAAAAGTATTATTGGGTGAAAGGCTCTCTGATGGAGATGGAGCTGGAAATAAAGCAGATAATGGAGAGTTTGCTGCTATTGAATCATTAGATGAGGTAATGGATTCTATAGAGGATAATACAAAAATGGTTTTTATCACTGCAGGAATGGGAGCAGGAACAGGAACTGGGGCAACTCCGATTATTGCGAAAGCAATAAAAGAAAGAGATATTCTTACAATAGGTATTGTAACTATCCCTTTTCGTTTTGAGGGACCAAAAAGAATTAAACAAGCAGCTAAAGGCATAATAAAACTTGAGCAATATGTTGATTCTTTAATAATTGTAGATAATGAAAGAATTTTTGATTTATATCCAGATATTTCATTTTCAGCAGCACGTTCAAAAGCAGACGAAATCGTAGCTAATTCTGCAAAGGGGATAGTAGAGTTAATAACTTTAGGTGGATATATTAATGTCGATTTTGAAGATGTTAAAACAGTGATGTCTAATAGTGGAGTAGCATTGATGGGATCAGCTGAAGCATCAGGAGAGGAACGTGCTCTAAATGCAATTAAACTTGCACTAAAATCACCTCTACTTGAAAATAGTGATATTCAGGGAGCTAAATTTATTTTATTAAATATCATATCAAGTAGTGGACATGATGAAATACGAATGGATGAGGTTTCAGAGATTACTGATTATGTTATAAGTCAGGTTGGAATTGAATCTCAGGTTATTTGGGGATTAGGCTATGATAATAATTTGGGTGATGAGGTTTCTGTCACTATTGTGGCTACTGATTTTAAAGCAAAAGCAATAGAGGAAATATTGGAATTGGAAGATTTCGATCTCGGTGTAATACGTGAGGAAATCGTTAAGGAGTCAAAAGTATTACCTAAGAAAGAGAAAATAAAGATAGAGGAAGATATCTCTATAGATGATGAGTTAATAGAAGAAGACAAGGAGTTAGAGAAAATAGTAGAAGTTGAGAAAGAAGTAATCGAAGGTGTTAATAATCCTGAAACAATACTATCAAATAAACATGTAGATAGTGTTATCATAGATAATAAAGAGATTACTTCTAAAGTAATAGAACCAGTTGAAAAGACAGAATATAAAACGAATGAGAATATTGCAATAAAATCTCAAATAGAGATAAAAGAAAAAAAGGAGGTTAATAATAAGTCACGATCGGATTTCTTTAGAGCACAAATCGTAATGCATCCAGATATGCGTGAAAAGGATATCGAAAAAATAGAGAATACACCAGCTTATGAAAGGCATAAAACAATAATAGAGTAAAAAAAGCTATCTTGATTTTCAAGATAGCTTTTTCATTATATAGCATTTCTATTATTCAACTTCCCAAGTATCACCACTATTTAGAAGATCATCCATACATTTAATATTAGATGTATTTTTAACTTCAGTGATTTGTTCTTCCATTTTCTCATTATAGCATGATTCTTTAACATTTCTGATTACACCTAGTGCTACAGGGAGTTCAGGAGCAGTCATATTTGCTAGTAACCAATGCATATGAGGATCATCAGAACAAGAATCATGAATTAGAATATCTTTTTCTGTGATTCCATGTTCACCTATAGTAACGACGATTAATCTACCTTGAGAATTCAGCATTAATCCCTTATTCTTTTCCTTACCAAATATCATTGGTTTTCCATGTTCAAGAACAATTTGGCGATCATCTTTGTGTTCCTTATCAGTAATGATAGAATGTGCACCATCATTATAGATTACACAATTTTGGAGAACTTCAACTAGAGATGTTCCTTTATGCTTATCTGCTTCCTGAACGAGTCTTGCAGTCAGCTTCACATTTGTATCAATTGATCTTGCAAAGAATTTACCTTGAGCACCAAGAGCTAACTCAGCAGGATGGAATGGTTGTTCAATTGTTCCATAAGGTGATGTTTTTGTGACTTTACCATATTTTGTTGTAGGAGAATATTGACCTTTAGTAAGACCATAAATCTCATTATTAAATAATAATATAGTCATATCAATATTTCGTCTAATCGCATGGATGAAGTGATTTCCACCAATAGCCATAGCATCACCATCTCCAGATATCTGTATGACCTTTAGATCAGGATTAGCACACTTAACGCCAGAGGCTATAGCAGCAGCTCTACCATGAATAGTATGAAATCCATATGTATTCATATAATAAGGGAATCTTGAAGAGCATCCGATGCCAGAAATAACAGCCCAATTTTCTCTAGGATATCCTAGTTCAGCCATAGCTTTTTGTACAGAAGAGATGATACCATAGTCACCACATCCTGGACACCAGCGTAATTCTTGATCACTTTTAAAATCTTTAGGAGTATATTTTATTTCACACATAACTTATTTCTCCTCTAATAATTGATTAATTTTTTCTTTTAATTCTTTGATAGTAAAAGGTAGCCCCATTATCTTATTGTACTGTTCGTACTTGAATTCAGGATGCATAGTTCTTAGGTAATTTGCAAATTGGCCCAAGTTAAGTTCACATACAAGGTGACGTTTGAACTTTTTTAATACGTCGTTAGTATTTTTTGGAAGAGGATTTATATAGTTAAAATGAGTTAGACTAACATTCTTTCCTTCTTTTCTTAATTCATTAACAGCAGTTGCTAAGTGCCCATATGTTCCTCCCCATCCTATAATTAGTAGATCTCCACCTTCTTCGTCACCTAAAATACCTTGATTAGGAATTGTATCAGCAATTCTTTCAATCTTTTCTTGACGAATTTTTGACATTACTTCATGGTTTTCTGCTATATATGATACGGCTCCTGATCCATCAAGTTTCTCGAGACCTCCAATTCGATGCTCTAAACCTTTTGTGCCGGGTTTAGCCCATTTACGCACTAAAGTTTTTTCATCTCTTTTATATGGTAGATATTCAGTATCATTTTCTGAAGCAAAAGGGGCAACGATTTCAGGAAGGTCTTTCATTGAAGGAATTTTCCATGGTTGAGCTCCATTTGCAAGATATCCATCTGTTAATAAAATAACAGGAGTCATATGTTCTAAGGCGATTCTAGATGACTCAAATGCAAAGTCAAAACAGTTACCACAAGTACTAGCTGCAATAACAGGCATTGGGCTTTCTCCATTTCTTCCATAAAGAGCCTGCATTAAATCAGCTTGCTCTGTTTTTGTTGGAAGACCAGTTGAAGGCCCACCTCTTTGGACATCAACAATGACAAGTGGTAATTCTGTAATTACAGCTAATCCTGATGCTTCAGCTTTTAGAGCCAAACCAGGACCAGAGGTCGTAGTTACAGCAAAATTACCAGCAAAACTGGCTCCAATGGCAGTACAAATACCAGCTATTTCATCCTCAGCCTGAAATGTTTTTATGCCTAGATCTTTTCTGATTGCAAGTTCCTGAAGAATTTCAGTTGCTGGGGTAATAGGGTAAGAACCACAGAAAAGAGGTAGGTTTGCCTTTTCAGCTGCGGCCATAAGTCCCCATGCTGTTGCTTTATTACCAGTAATGTTTCTATATTTCCCCTTCTGAATTTTAGCAGGATTAATTGCAATATTACGCGATAATGCTTGAATATTGTGAGCATAATCATATCCAGCTTGTAGCACTTTCTTGTTAGAGTCAGCAATTTCTGGTTTTTTTCCAAACTTTTTTTCAAGAAAAGTTAGAGTATGTTCCAGTGGACGGTCAAACATCCAGTAAGCCATACCAAGGGCAAACATGTTTTTACTTCTGACAATGCTTTTCTGATCCATACCAGAATCTTTAAGTGCTTCAATTGTCATAGTAGTTATCCTAGCTGTCACGAGATTATAACTCCATTGCTCGTTATCTTCAAGAGGATTAGATGTATATCCTGCCTTAGCAATCTGTTTCTCATCGAAAGTATCAATGTTTACAATAATTGTTCCTGATGGTTTAACCCATTTTAGGTTTGCTTTTAAAGCAGCAGGATTCATAGCAACTAAAACGTCACAATAATCACCAGGTGTTTTTACATTAATATTTCCAATGTGAACTTGAAATCCAGAGACGCCGCCAACAGTTCCCTGTGGTGCTCTGATTTCAGCTGGATAATCCGGAAATGTAGATACATCATTTCCAAAAAGTGCGGAAGTATCTGAGAATTGAGTCCCAGTTAGTTGCATGCCGTCTCCCGAGTCTCCGGAGAATCTAATTACAACATCTTCCATTTCGATGACTTCTTTTTTTGAACTCATTTTTCTGTTTAATCAGTTTAGATTAAAATATTTTACGGTTATTTGGTTTTTATGTTTAAAAAACAACATGTATTTTTTATGTTGTTAAACATATGTAAAGGTAATGATTCATGTAAATGAAGCAAGAATTAATAGTTTTTTTTAAAGGCATATGCAACATGCTGATAATCAATACGAAAATATATATGTTTTTTCTATATCTTAATGTGTTATTATATAAATCTACGAAAAACATGTATATAAAACATCATTATAGAACATGTTTTGTGCTTTTTGTAGGTTAAGATAAGAATGGGTTTACTTTACTTATATGTAAAATAACTTACCTTATTGAAGAGTATATTACTTCCTGAATTCTAGTACGTAGGTTTAATTTAATAATCTTGCTGTTAGAATCATCAGGGAATGTTCTATTTGATAGAAAAACAAACGTTGTATTGTTAATTGGATCATTCCATGTTAGGGTGCCTGTAAAACCTGAATGTCCATAGCTATATGCAGAAGCGGAGGGGCAGGACGGACTTAAGTTCTTATTTTGTAACTCAGGTTTGTCAAAACCAAAGCCTCGTCTGTTACGTTTATGGTATTTAGAAGAAAACTTTTTAATAGTGCTTTGATTAATGTATCTATTCTCTGCATAAGTTCCATTTTCAAGATACATCGTCATTATTTTGCCAATATCGTTAGCATTGGAGAAAAGACCAGCATTTCCAGATATTCCCCCAAGAAGCGCTGCAAGTGGATCATGAACATATCCTCTGATCGAATCTTGTCTGTATGCAATATCGTAGTTAGAAGGAATTATACGTTCAATATTTATTTTATCAATAGGTTTATAAGTTAGATTATTTGCTCCTAGCTTACTATAGAACTCATCCTGACAGAATTCATTCAAGGGAGTGTTTTTGATGCGTTCTATTATATTTTTTAATAGAACAAAACTTAGGTCACTATATTTATATTTTCCTCTATTATGCGTTTTAGAATTATAAACAATATTGTAAATTGTGTCGATGTAATTTATATTCATATACATATTCCTGTTAATCTCAATATCGAAAAGATTATTTCTTTTATTACAAAAGATGCCTTCTTTAAATCTGTATGTGTTATTTAAATATAAAGATGGGGCTAGCTTCAAGTTATATATATTAGATCTTCTAGAGCGAAATAAACTACCATTTAGGCTGTCTTTATCTATAAACAATTTGAATAATGGGATATAGGCTTTTAGTCCAGCTTCGTGAAGTAAAAGTTGTTTTATAGTAATACGGCCTTTGTCACGATGTTTTAGTTCACTAAGATAACTTCTTATATGTCTATTGATTTTTAATGATTTACTATCATATAGTTTCATGACAGCAGGAAGAGTAGATGTAATCTTAGTAATAGATGCAATATCATAAACACAATCGTTTTTGACAGGTTTGTTTTTGTTGTAACTAAAATATCCGTAAGATTTATTGAGAACAACATATCCATCCTTTGCAATTAAGATCTGGCATCCAGGAAAAGCTTTTTTTGAAATACCTTCTTGAACCAAACTATCAATTGCATTGTTAAGTTTGGAAGAGGCAATGTTTACGGTCTCTCCATTCATATATCCTAATCTTATTTTTTTTGAATAAAGACTTTGTCCATATTTATACTTATCATTAATAGTTACAGGAAGTTTTCCTGATGTAACAATGCCTCCAAAGATAGCTTGAGCAGCTAGTGCTTGATATGTAGAGTCTTTGGAATATGATAGTATTATTGAATTTGCATTATCCAATTTATACTTAGATAAACGATATGGAGTGTTTTGATAATTCACAATGACTTTCTTATTCTTACAAATATTACTAATAAACTCAGATTTATATTTAGAGTCTGTTCCATATATATTAATAATAATAAGATTATAATCATTTATGTCATTTTTAAATTTACCAAGAGAATTGTTATTGTAATGACTTACTTTTGTGTATAGCGATAAAGTATTTTGAAATACTGTCTGTTTTTGAGCCCCAAGAGCAATACTTGCAATAGAAAGTTTATCTAAGTTTTTTAAAGGAATAAGTTTATTGTCATTTTTTATTAGTGTAATAGAATTTGCGATAAGCTTTTCATTAAGGGCAATAGCCTTATTTGTGTTAAGTTTTTTATCTATACCAAGCGTGTATATATATTGTTTACTATGAAGTCCACACTTGTATTTAGTTTTTATAATTTTTTTACATCTTGTATTTATATCTTTTATATCAATAGCTCCATTTTTTATATGTTCTTTAACAGATGCAATAGCTTTTTGAAGATTTGCTGGGAATAGTAAAATATCATTTCCTGCAATAATAGCTTCTGGATTTACAAGACCTTCAGTTTTTTTGTTGCATATAGCACCCATATTTAGTGCATCTGTAAAGCATATTCCATTAAAATGTAGTTTTCTTTTAAGTAAATTAGTCACGATAGTTTTAGATAAACTAGCAGATTTGCCAGTAGGGTCAATCTTTGGAAGGCTGATATGCCCTGTCATAACTCCTAGAATACCATTGTTAATGAGTTCTCTAAATGTGTATAATTCAATGTTATTTAGACGACTATAATCGTGATTAATAATAGGAAGAGTTTTGTGTGAATCTTTATTTGTATCACCATGGCCTGGAAAGTGTTTGGCTACTGCAATGATTCCTTCATCTTGGAGACCATTCATATAGGCGATACATTTTTTACTTACATTATATTTGTTCTCTCCAAAAGACCGGGTGTTTATGACTGGATTATTAGGATTGTTATTTATGTCAGCAACTGGAGCAAAATTAATGTGTATACCTAATTCTTTGAATTGTCTTCCAATTTCTCTACCCATCTCATAAATAAGATTATTATCTTGAATTGCTCCAAGAGTCATTTGTTTGGGAAATTTGATGGTATGGCTCAATCTTGAACCTAGTCCTTGTTCTCCATCTATGCCAATTAACAATGGAGTCTTGCTTAAGTCCTGAAGTCTGTTCGTTAATTTTGCCTGATTATACGCATCTCCTTGGAAGAAGATTATTCCTCCAGGTTTATATTTTTGAATAGTATTTGTGAGTTTTTGATTATAAGCATTGCTTTTATTTGAATATGCTGCAATCATAAATAGTTGAGCAATTCTTTCATCCTCGTTTAGTGAGTTATATACGGAGTCAACCCAAAAAGAACAATCTTCATTAAAATAATTGATTTCAGGTTTTCCCTTTTTTACAATATTTGATTGTGCATAGTCTAAAGGGAATATTATAAAACCGATAAGTAAAGTATATATGATTATTCTTCGCATTTATTATAATTCTTTATTTTTTTCACAAATCTAGTAAAATGCAATTAAACAAAAAAGAAGAGGTTAGACATCATGCCTAACCTCTTTAATCTTCTTGTTAAATGAATAATTTATTTAATGTATTCGTTTAATTTTTTTTCAAGTTCTTCTCCTCTTAGATTCTTATCAACAATAATACCGTTTTTATCAATTAATACTATGTGTGGGATACTATTAACTCCATAAAGTTTTGCAGCAGCAGACCCCCATCTTTTTAAGTCAGACACATGATTCCAGATTAAACCATCATCAGCAATTGCTTTTGTCCATCTTTCTTTATCGTCGTCAAGAGAAACGCTTAGAATTTCTAAACCTTTGTTGTGGAATTTCTTGTACATTTTTACAACATTAGGATTTTCTTTTCTACAAGGTCCACACCAAGAAGCCCAAAAGTCTATGATTAACATTTTTCCTTTAAACATGGAAGGAGAAAGAGGTTTTCCTTCAGGAGTGTTTAATGTGAAGTCAGGAGCTGGTTTTCCAATTGCAACTTTTTCTAAGATAGAGACTCTTTCTTTAAGTTTTGAAATTGTTTCGCACTTTGCAGCTTCGCCAGTGAAAGAGTTTGTAATTTCTTTAGCTTCTTTAAGATCAATACTAGAGAATAATCTAGAGAATTTGTCAGCAGCAACAACTGATGATAAATTTGCTTTTACAATAGCCAACTTCTCTTTTTCAGCAACTTCACGGTATTTGCCGTATTCTTCTCTCAATAGACTAACTTCATCTTTGAATTTGTCGCCAAGTTCACTCTTTTTAGCCATTAAAGCCATGTATTTATCATTAAGAGGCTTTGTATCTGCTTCTAGTTTTTTATCAATAGCATTAAATTGATCTGCTACTGCTTGAGCTTTACCTCCAGTAATCTTTGTTGCTAGTGGGTTCTTGCTATCTAGAGTTATCGTGATATCTGTATTTTCTACATATAATCCTGCGATAGGTCTTCTTTTATTTTTTTCTGTGAATAAGTAGTATTTTTTTGTTAAATCAACTTTACCTTCGAATATGAATTTATTGTCTTTTACATCAGCAGAGTCAATAATAACAGGAGTATTGCCCTTAAACTCTTTTAGATAAACTTTCTTAGATTCAATATTCTTAACAGTTCCATTAATAGTATACTTTGGACTGACATTACAAGATGTTAAAACATATGCTAAAACACCAAGAGATAAAATTATTTTCTTCATATTACTTTATATTTAATTAGTATTCACACAAATATAACTTAAAATAGAGTTAAGTATTAATTTGTTTTACTTTATATTGTTCTAATTAACTTTTTTTAGCAATTCAATGGTATTTATTTCCTGTTATAATACTTCTCGAGTAAGTTATGAGCAGCAATAAATGAACTAATCTTGTCATTTAATACATCAGATTCAGTAGATTTGACAATAGATTTAATAACCTTATTATTATAAAAGTCCATTTTTAATCTTTCATTAATTGTTTCATACATCCAATATTTAGATTGTTCTCTTCTATTGGTTTCAAAGAAGTTACTTTTGTTAGTGTTGTTAACGTATTCTTTGATGCATTCCCATATTTCAGGAATTCCTTTGTCGTATAGGGCAGAGCACAGTAAAACTTTTGGATCCCATCCTGATTCATGAGGAGGAAATAGATGAAGGGCATTTTGAAATTGGGCTTTAGCAAGTGTAGCCCTATCTACATTGTTACCATCAGCTTTATTAATAGCGATAGCATCTGCCATTTCCATTATTCCACGCTTAATTCCCTGAAGTTCATCTCCTGCTCCAGCAATCTTAAGAAGTAGGAAGAAATCGACCATTGATTTTACAGCAGTTTCAGACTGGCCAACTCCAACAGTTTCAATTATAATCATATCGAAACCAGCTGCTTCACACAGAATCATACTTTCCCTTGTTTTTCTTGCAACTCCTCCAAGTGTTCCAGCTGAAGGGCTAGGACGTACAAAAGCATTATCGTGATTACTTAATTCTTCCATTCTAGTTTTATCTCCCAATATACTACCCTTTGAACGTTCACTACTTGGGTCAATTGCAAGAACAGCTACTTTGTGATTAGAATTACATAGATATTTACCTATTGATTCAATAAATGTACTTTTTCCAGCACCAGGAACACCTGTAATACCTAGTCTTATAGAACGTCCAGCTTTTGGCAAACACATTTCAATTATTTGTTGAGCAACTTCTTGATGTTCAGGTTTAGAACTTTCTATCATTGTAATTGCCTGGCTTAATAAATTAATGTCACCATTAAAAATTCCTTGTGCAAATTCCTCAGCGCTATAAGTCTTTCTTTTTGCTCTTTTTAGGCGTTCTAATATGCGGGGATTAACAGCAGGAGGTGCGTCAATGCCTTTATTTACATTTAATGCTTTGTATTTATCGTTGTTCTCAGGATGTTTTTCTGACTGTAAATCTTTAGTACTCATATCAAATTCTTTTTAATCTATATTCACAAAGTTATATTTTATATTTGTTAATTGTTAGTTTTGTTGCTCAAAATCGTATTCATATTATCATTAAGAATATTAAAATGAATTATCAAGAAACTTTAGATTGGATGTTTGCTCAGCTTCCTATGTTTCAGCGAAAGGGACAGGCTGCTTATAAAGCAAATTTAGATAATACTCTTAAATTGGATGCATATTTCGGTCATCCACATAAATCATTTAAGACGGTACATGTAGCTGGGACAAATGGTAAGGGATCTGTTTCTCACTTTCTTGCATCATGCCTTCAAGAAGCGGGATATAAGGTAGGTTTATATACTTCTCCTCATTTGAAAGATTTTCGTGAGAGAATTAATATTAATGGGGAGCATGTATCAGAACAATTTGTTATTGATTTTATAGGAGATAACGAGCAATTGTTTTCTGAAATTAGACCTTCATTTTTCGAAATGACAGTAGCTATGGCTTTTAATTATTTTGCACAAGAGGAAGTAGATTATGCTATTATAGAAACTGGATTAGGAGGTAGATTAGATTCAACAAATATTATATTACCCGAACTTTCAGTAATTACCAATATAAGTCTGGATCATACGGCTCTTCTTGGTGATTCTCTTTCTCAAATAGCATTAGAAAAAGCGGGTATTATTAAAGCTGGTATTCCTGTTGTAGTAGGAGAGTATCAAGAGGAAATAGCATCAGTTTTTATTAACAAGTCTGAAGAAACTAGTAGTCAAATTCGTTTTGCTGATAAAGAATTAAGAGTTGAGAATTCTGTGGCGAGTTTAAAAGAAAGAGCACTTGATATTTATAGGGGAAATGAATTAAGAATTAAATCATTAAGATCATCACTTGTTGGAGTTTATCAGGAAAAGAATATTATTACTGTCCTTATTGCACTTGATAATCTTAGACATTCTTTAGAGAAACTTTCTGATGAGAATATTTTATCTGGATTTAAAAATGTTGTAAAAAATACAGGTATGCTTGGACGTTGGCAGATTTTAAATGAAAAGCCAATTATAGTTTGTGATACCGCTCATAATGAAGCTGGTGTTAAATGTGTGCTGGAACAGCTTAAGTCTGTGGCTTATAATAAATTGCACATTGTTTTTGGAATGGTTAATGACAAAAGTATTGAAATGATATTGTCTATGATGCCAAAAGATGCAACTTATTATTTTACAAAAGCTTCAATACCTAGGGCTCTTGACGAGAATGAGTTGGAGCGTATAGCTATTAAGTGTGATTTATATGGGAAAACATATCCTGATGTAACTACCGCTGTTGTGGCTGCTAAAGAGGCTGCTGGTGAAGATGATTTAATCTATATTGGTGGAAGTACGTTTATTGTGGCTGAAGTAGTATGATTTAATTAATGAAATATTTCATTAATAGATTCTTTTTTCGTACTTTTGTCAGGTTGTACTAAGTTGAAAATGAGCTATGGAGAAGAAAGAAGAACGCATAATACCAGTACCCGCAATTAATAGAATGCCTTTCTATTTGGCTTTTGTACGAGGTATACAGAAGTCTGGTAAAGAATACGTATCCTCAACTCAGATTGCTGATTATATGGGTATTGATTCAACACAAGTTACTAAAGATTTATCCTATACTAATATTGTTGGAAAAACTAGAGTTGGTTATGAAGTAAATAGTTTTGTATCCATTCTATCTGAGTTTCTTGGGTTTGCTAGAATGGATAGTGCTTTTTTAGTAGGAGCAGGTTCGTTAGGAACATCATTGCTTCATGACACAGGGCTGCTGCAATTTGGCTTAAATATAGAGGCTGCCTTTGATGTTGATCCAGAAAAAATAGGTAGTAAGGTAAATGGAATAGAAATAATGCATATTGATCAGTTTAGAGATATGGCTGCAGCAAAAAGCGTTATTATAGGTATAATATCTGTTCCTGTAGAACAAGCCCAAATGGTTGCTGATTTAATGGTTGCGTGGGGAATAAAAGCTATATGGAATTTTACACCTTCTAGACTAAAAGTACCAGATGGTATTATAGTAGAAGACACGATGATGTATTCTAATTTAGCTGTTCTTTTCAATAGATTAGAAAGAAAAAATTATTAGATATATAAAAAGAGCTGTTCCTAAGAACAGCTCTTTTTATATTTTAATTGTTATTGAGTAATCGTTGAGCAACTTCTAAAATTGTAGTATCATCAAGTTCGACAATACCTCCATTTGGCCCTTGTTCGATGTGAATACCTACGCTGGTACCCGAATCGTAGTGTGTGCCACCAAAATAGTTTCTTACAGTTTCTTCATCTAACTGAAGTTCTTTTGCAATAACAGACATGCTTCCAGAAGGAAGAGAATCTTTTATTTTTCGGAGTTCGTTAAAAGTGATTGTTTTTGTCATAGAACTATTATTATTGGGGTTAATAACTAATTTCTACTCTAAAGTTATAAATTACTTTTTGTGAAAACAAGAACAGTCTGATTTTTAATGTGTTAAAAAATCAAAAAATTAAGGTGAATCTAGTTTCTACATTTGGTTCGGACGAAGCAGAGATTGTACCTCCGTGTAATCTAAGAATTTGCTTAGATAGGCTTAGGCCTATTCCAGATCCTTTCGGCTTAGTTGTAAAGAAAGGAATGAATACTCTTTCAAGAACTTCTGGGAGAATTCCATGTCCATTGTCGGATACTGTTATAGTTTTTCTGTTGTTGTTTATAAATGCACCTATTGTTAATTTTGCTTGAGGAATGTTGTGTAGAGCGTGAATGGCATTTTTAACAAGGTTGATTAATACTTGTTCAATAAGTTGTTCGTCAGCTGATAATTCAAGACGAGTATCTGTTATATTTATTTCAAGATTAATATTATTCTCAATAAGCTCGTTTTTAAATAAAGTAGTAACATTGTTCACTAGTTTTTCTACTTTAAATATGCCAAACTTAGGTTTAGGAATCTTCGTAAGATTTCTATATGTATCTACAAAATGAAGCAAGCCAACGCTTCTTTTTCTAATAGTTTCAAGTGCCATTGTAACGTCTTCAACAGTTTCTTTATCCTCGTCAGAAATGATTCTGGTATTCTTTTCAGAATAATCCGTAAGGTTTTTGTGGATTGTTTCAGATAGTGAAGAGATAGGGGTAATAGAATTCATTATTTCATGGGTTAGAACCCTTATAAGTTTTTGCCATGATTCTATCTCATTTTCTTCTAATTCGTGTTGAATGTTTTTGATAGAAACAAGTATAACTTCCCTTCCTTCAACCTTAAACGTTGTTCCATATATAGAAAGCTGTAAGATGTCATTTTTATTGAAGACCTTAATCAGAGCTTTTTCATCTTTCTTTATTTTTAGTAATGTATCTACAAGTTCAGAGCTGAAGTTGTTTAATTCCGTTACATTGCTAATGTCGCCATGATTGAATAATTTCTTACTGGCATTATTAATCCATTCGATGTCACCATTGGGTTTGTATGCAATCATACTAACCTCCATATGTTGTAGAACGGTCTGTAAATAAAAGAAATGTCTTTCCTTTTCTGCTTTAATTCCTTTAAAGTCATTAATAACTTCATTAAAAGAATTTAAAAGAGAATCAAAAGACCGTCCTTTACCTTTGATTTCAAAAGATCGAGTAAAATCAGAATATCTAATAGACTCGAGAAAATTCTTAAGAACTCTATTTGTTTGTTCTATATAGTGAACTATAGAAGTGATTGAAAGAATCACAAAAAAGGCCATTAGAGTTATTGTAAAATACAGGTTCGTTTTTATAATAAGGTAGCATAAGGTGAAGATGCAACCAGTTAGAACAAGGCAACGAAGTACTATATTTATTTTAAAGTTTTTATAACCCATGTTTTTCCAATCTTCTGTATAAAGAAGTTCTTGTTAGTCCTAAATCTTTGGCAGCTTTAGATATATTACCCCCATGACGAGTCATAACTTTCTTAATGACTGATTTCTCAATATCATCAAGATTATATGAATCAAAACTTTCTTGATTACATTCCTGTTTAGTCTTTTTTCTAAGATTAAGATCGCATGCTTCCAAGATCTCATTATCAGACATTATAACAGCTCTCTCAATAACATGTTGAAGTTCTCTGACATTACCCGGCCAATTAAAAGAGCATAAAACATCAAGAGTTTCTTTAGGTATAGCCTTAAATTTCTTTTTATATTTTTTAGAGTATATATCTAAGAAGTGATTTGCTAGAAGTGGAATATCGTCTACTCTGTCTCTAAGAGGAGGAATAATAATTTCAACAGTATTCATTCTGTATAGTAAATCTTGCCTGAAAGTACCATCTTCAACATGTTTCTCAAGATTACTATTAGTTGCACATATTAATCGAACGTCAATGTTAACAGCCTTATTCGATCCTACTCTAGTAACCTGGCGTTGCTCTAATACAGTTAACAGTTTTGCTTGAATTGGTAAAGATAGATTACCAATTTCATCCAGAAAGATACTACCTCCATTAGCAATTTCAAATCTCCCCGGTCTATCATCTCTGGCATCGGTAAAAGCACCTTTGACATGTCCAAATAGCTCGCTTTCTGAGAGATTTTCATTAATGGCTCCCATGTCAACACTTACGAACATATTTGATGATCTTTTTGAATGTTGATGAAGAGCTCTGGCAACAAGTTCCTTACCAGTTCCATTTTCTCCAAGAATAAGCACATTTGCATCAGTGCTTGCAACTTTTTTAATTGTTTCAAATACTTTAGTCATACCTTGAGATTTTCCAATAAAATTAGAAAAAGGTTGAGCAAGTACTTTGTTGAATTCCTTTTGAGCGGATTTTAAGCGCTCTAGTTCTATTTTTGATTTTCTAAGGGTAATAGCAGATTTAATTGTTGCAAGAATTTTTTCATTCTCCCAAGGTTTAATAATAAAATCAGTAGCACCTTCTTTAATAGCACGGACAGATTTCTCTATGTCTCCATATGCAGTAATAAAAAGAACAATAGCTTCCTTGTCTATTTCTAATATCTTTCTTAACCAATAATATCCTTCTTGTCCACTTATTGCATCTTTTGTAAAATTCATATCAAGAAGAATAACATCAAATTCATCTTTTCCCATAAGAGAAGGTATATTCTCAGGATTAGTAGAAGAACGGATAAGCTCGACGTGATTCTTTAGAAGAAGTTTAAGAGTGAAGAGTATATCTTCATTATCATCGATTATTAATATTTTACCAATTTTTTGTGACATAATAAGCTTTTTTGATATTAACATGCAATTTATATGCCAAGTATATAAGTGATTCAGTGAGTTATGTTGAATCATTAAGATATTCAATAGTTTACGTATGCTATAGAAAGATAAAAGTAATAATTAATTTACATAACACAATAATACTTGTGCGAAAATGAACATCATAGTGTTCAGAATAGTATAATAAAAATAATAATGTGTAACTTTTTAATTAGTTAGTCGTCCTATCATCAAAATAAGGTAAGTTTAGTATTTTTGATGTTTCATTTATAACGAATAAAATTTAAAAGTTATGAAATCGATATTTACATATTTAAGAAATGTATTAATTGTTTGCTTAATATTTGTTGGAGGGATACAAACAGCTACTGCACAGATTAATAAGAATTATATCTACGGAAAAGTATTTGCAAAAGATAGTAGCGTTTTTGAAGGATATATACAATTTGGTGACCGAAGTTTTATGTGGGGAGACTATTTTTATCTTGATAAAATAGAAAATCCATATTGCGAGATAGTTCCAGAAAATAAACGAATAATTCGTAGTACAAAAGTTCAAGATGATAAAGGTTCTGTTAGAATATTAAATAGGAATCTAAATAATTTATCAACACATGAGTTTGTAGTGCGTTTTGGATACCTTAATTCAATAGAATTCTTGTCACAACGGTATGTTACATTAGAAGTAAAAGAAGGGAAATTTATAAATGTTAAAACATCTTATTCTCATAGTAGCTTAGATGTAAAGGTAAACGATAGAGAGTTTGGAGAGATAACACTAGATGCCTCGCAAATATCAAAAATAGAATTTATACCAAGTCCGGATATTGCTGAGGATGTTATATCATCACCACTATACGGGACAGTGCTAACAAAGCAGGGTGAATTTACTGGTTTTATATGGTGGGATAATGATGAACATAATGAAAACGGGTTATTAGATGGAAATTGGGGTAAAAAGGATGTTTCAATATATTTTAAGAATATACAAGCTATTGAAAAATATGATAGATGTTGTAACGTAACGACTGTCTCAGGAAAAACAGTTAGACTGTGTGGAAGTAATGATGTAAATTATGGGAACAGAGGAATATATGTAAACATGCCAAATGTAGGATTAGTGAAAATTAAGTGGAGTGATTTTGAATCGGTTGAGTTTATTCATTCTCTTAATAATGTCGGTCTTTCATATAATGACTATATGCAAGTAGAAAGAATAAGAGGAAAAGTAAAGACCAAAGACGGCCACGAAGTAGAAGGAATATTAGTGTACGATTTAGATGAGGCAATGAACATCGAGAATCTTGATGGAAAGAATGGTGGATTAGATTATAAAATACCATTTATGTATATAAAAAGAGTAATACCAAAAAGTTATAAATATTCGCAAGTTGAATTGAAAAATGGAACTAAACTATTTTTAGGCAAAAGTTCAGATGTAGATTATAAGAACGATGGGGTCATAATATTCAAAAGTAGTACAGAAATAGAATATTACCATTGGCATGAGATAAGAGAAATAATAATTCAATAATAATAGAGGGCGTTGGTAGGGACTTGGTAGGGTGTTGATACTGAGTTGAGTGGATTGGAGTAATTCAAATGTTTGGTAGAATGAAAGTAAGGGATTATCTGTTTTAGATAATCCCTTACTTTTTTATATTTATTCAGTGATAATAGCAACTTGTGAAATACCATCCATATATACCTTAACGGGTTTTTTAAAGCGATAGTGTTTAACATACTTGCCACTGTATATTTCTTCTTGAGAAGTGATTTTATCTTTCTTAATAGCAGCATCAGCCGTTTCAAAAGGAATAGCAAAATAGCCAATATTCATAGAAGTCACATTGTGGAAGAAATGAGAACCAAGAGATGCATCAAGAGGGAAATCTTTCAGTCCTTTTTCTACAATAACCTTAGCCTTAGATATTTGAGACCATAAAACAGGGATGCCGGTAAACTTATCACGAGTACCCCAGCGTCCTGGGCCAATGAGGATGTACTCACGATTCTGTTCATTCATAATAGAATTCAGCTTATTAACCTCCTCTGCAATTTCTTCGGTCTTAGTCTTGTCGAAAGTAGATTCATCAACATAAATGATATCAGTAATATAATCTATCTTACCATTACCCATTCCCTTAGTAGCCTTAAGAACAATATCGTCCTCTTTAATCTCCTCTTTCTCGATATCAACAGAATCATCTCGACGAATAAGGGGTTTTATTTGCAGAAGATAAAAAGTAGGATTGCCAGAATCATCAGGATTAATATCAAGAGAAAATTCTATCTCAACTGGAGATCCCATAGCTTGTTGAAATACATCAAGAAGAACATCAAGAGAACGAGCAAGGGGAATATGTTCATGCTGAATAATATTAGCAAAATCCACAACCCTTGGTCCCTTACCAAATAAACTATGTTCCATTCTATCGTTTTGGTAATCATAAACAGAAGCACAATGCTTAAGCTTACCATCCTCCTCAACATCTGCAATAGAAATCTTTTTAATAGCAGCGCCCTCACCTTTTTCCTTAAGATTAAAATCAGTAAGATTCATATCTAAAGCATATAACTCTTTCTGGCTATCACGCATTTGATCTGCCATAGAAGAAAGTTGAAGTTTTGGATGTTTAGGACAAAAACGGAAAGTTTTCTCACCACCAACAACATACATACCAAGACCAAGAGCAATAACAGCAAAACCATCATCAGGTTTCATGTAAGAAAACGGATAATAATTATACGACTGAGCAACACCACTAATATGAGGATAGTATCTATTATTTACTTCATCACCAATTACCTCCTGAATAACAACAGCCATCTTTTCCTCTTCGATCTTATAACCAACAGCGTGGAAATAATCACGTGCAGATTTAGTGAAGATAGAAGCATAGACAAGCTTAATCGCGGTTTCAAGTTGTTCGAAACGTGCATAAATATCCTCATGATTATTAGGAATTATGAATGTTTCATAAACGCCTGCAAATGGTTGAGTAAGAGAGTCTTCAAATAAACCAGAAGAACGAACTGCCAATGGTTTTTTCATCTTACTTAAAAAACTCATTAGTCGTTTTTCAAGCTTCTCGCTCAATTTTCCAGCAAGAAACATTTCTTTAATAGTATCGTAATCAGTGGTACTATAAAGTTTATCAGCAAGATCATTAATCTCAATAAAATTATCAAATTCATCAACACCAATAACAGATGTTTTAGGGATTTGAATATTAAGGTTACTAACCAGACGTTTAAAATAAGTATTCTCAATAAAATTGCATAAGAATGCCAGTCCACGACCTTTACCACCAAGAGAGCCCTTTCCAAGACGAGAGATATAGCGATTAGAATTAACTAAATGTGGTTTGAAATTAATAATACGACCTCTAAGTTTTTTTAGACGAGAAGCCTCAAACATATCAATACAGAATCGTCTTAATTCATTGACCGTCTCGAAATCTTCTATCTGAAAGCGCCTAAGTCGCTTAGCCAGATATACCTCACCACGGGCCATTAGCCATGTAGAAATACCATTCCTACTGGCGTGGAATAAAAGAGATTCATCAGAAATTGTGGCAAGTTTTTCCTCAAACTCGTCAACAGAATGAGCAATGTCGATATGTTTACCTAATTGATTTCTAAAGATAAAATCGCCAAAACCAAGTTTTTCGTGAATATATGAGTTGATGTCATGAGCTAAAGAATCAGAATTCTTATTAATAAAATCAGCTCCAATTTTAACAGCACGCATCGCATTCTCTGCCTCATGAGATTGCAGTAAGCAAGGGATTTTTAAACGCTCATCAATGGTGTTTACGTAGTTGATAAGGTCTACTCCGGCATCATCATATAATTTATTGTCCTTATAATAACGAACATCAGAAATAACACATATAAGGTTATTTCGATATTTATCAATAATTCTTATAGCCTCTTCATATTCACTCACAAGAATAATTTTTGGACGAGCTCTCATCTTTACTATAGTATTCATGTCATCGCCAGCATTCTCTTCGTTGATAACATCCTGTGTCTGCTGCATTATAGCAGTATACAGAAGAGGTAAATATCTAGAATAATATTTAACTGAATCCTCAGCAAGTAAGATAATACGAACATCACCTAATTTTATATCGGCTTCAAGATTCTTCTTATCTTCAATATATTTAGACATAGCCATGAATATCTTTGTAGATCCATTCCATACAAAGATTCTCTCAACAATACCATCTAGTTTATTTTGTTCCTTGGTGAAATAAGTAAGATCGGAATTGTTATTAACCAACATAAGAATTGGTGTTTCCGGATTTTTTTCTTTAATAGCTTCGCACGTCATAATAGGAGATTCCTTGTCTAGTCCTGCCATAACAACGACTAAATCAAAGTGTCTTTGTTCAAGAATCTTTATAGCTTCCTCTTGATTAGGAACACTTGTGAAACGAGGTGCAGCATATAAGTTTAGCTGTAAATACTCTCCTCTAATCTTATCGGAGAACTGTCCTTCACGAACGATAGTGTATGAGTCGTAATATGTGGCAACAAGCAGTATCTCTCTAACTTTGAATGGCATAAGGTCTTGAAAGATATCTCTATCATTCTTTTTCCTTTTGTATATTTTACTTACTTGAATTTCATTCATAATTTATATGAGTTTACAATTTTTCTTATCAAATGATAAATATAAAATTAATAAAAAAGTATAGACTTATACTATGCGAATAATAATAAAGTTATTTAATTACTAAAAATGTAAATCAAATAGAAGATACAAACGATTTCGTTAAGTTTTTTGAAGATTTATTAAAGAAAAATTTCTTGAATCAAAAAACTCTTTATATTTGCTGAAGTAAAATTAAAAAGAAGAAAATTACTTAATACACACTTTTAAGTATTTAAAGATTAGATATTATGAAAATAACTGTAGTAGGTGCTGGAAATGTTGGAGCAACTTGTGCAAACTGCATAGCACAAAAAGAGCTAGCAAACGAGGTAATTCTTGTTGATATCAAAGAAGGTTTATCAGAAGGTAAAGCTTTAGACATGTGGGAAACTTCTCCTATAAACTATTATGATACACGAGTAAAGGGTAGTACAAATAACTACGAAATGACAGCTGGATCAGAAGTAGTAGTAATAACATCTGGAATTCCACGTCGTCCAGGAATGAGTAGAGATGACTTAATCGCTACAAATGCAGGTATTGTAAAAACAGTAACTGAAAGCGTAATCAAGCATTCTCCAGAGGCAATAATCATTATTGTATCTAATCCATTAGATGTAATGACATATTGCGCATATTTAACATCTAAGTCACACAAAAACAAGGTTTTTGGAATGGCAGGTGTGTTAGATACAGCAAGATATAGATCATTTATAGCAGAAGAATTAAACGTGTCTCCTAAAGATATTCAAGCAATATTAATGGGTGGGCACGGAGATACAATGGTTCCACTACCAAGATATACAACAGTAGGAGGAATTCCTGTGACAGAATTAATAGAAGAAGAGAAACTAAACGCTATCATCGATAGAACAAAATCGGGTGGTGGAGAATTAGTAAACTTAATGGGAACATCTGCATGGTATGCACCAGGAGCTGCTGCAGCACAAATGGTAGAAGCGATTGTTAGAGATCAGAAGAGAATATTCCCAGTATGTGCTTACCTTGAAGGAGAGTACGGATTAAGTGATATATATCTTGGAGTACCAGTTATACTTGGAAAGAACGGTATCGAAAAAGTCATCGAAATTGATTTAAATAAAGATGAAAAAGCATTATTAGATGAATCAGCAAAAGCTGTTAAGTCAGTAATGTCAGTATTGGATGAGATGAATCTAGTTAAATAGATTATTGAATATTTTGCGGTTTTATGGTTAAAAGCTGTCCTTGGGGGCAGCTTTTTTTTTATATTTGATAGTTAAAATTATAAATGTATGGATATGAAGAAGGTAAAGCTTCCTTTTGAAGTAATAGAATTAGAAGAAGATAGTTATCATATACTTCTTGAAATAAAATTACCAAACGGAGCGGAGGGGTATGCCGTAATTGATACAGGTGCGTCTAAAACAGTTCTCGATAAAGAATTTGTTGGAACAGAATACAAATATGAGGAAAATGATACAGAAATGACATCTGGAGGGCTTGGAGGTGATATAGGAGAAATTAAATTAATAACACCTGAGTATATTTTATTAGAGAATTTTGAAATAGTAAAACCTAAATTAGCAGTGTTGGATCTTTCAGCTATAAACGAGTTATATCAACAACATTGCAATAAAACGATATCTGCGCTTATCGGGAGTGACTTTTTAGTTCGATATAAGGCAATAATAGATTATGGTAAAAAGCAAATGACCTTTACTCTATAAAAAGCTTCTTTTAATCCCTCATTTTTATTGAATTGCAGCAGCTAATAGTGGTAATCTTCTGAAAATTTTAATATATTTGTCGGAAGTTTGCTAAGATATGCAGAAATAAAATTTTGAACATAATAAATAAAAACCCATTACAACATGCAGAATAAAGGTGCGATAAGATTACTTGCCATTGCCTTTGCGTTGGTAAGTATGTATCAGTTGTATTTTACGTACAAGACAAAAAGTGTTGAAAGAGACGCTCAAGAGTATGCACAAGGAGACGCACGATTAGAAAGTGCTTACCTTGACAGCATAGGGAGTGAGCCTGTTTACAATTTCTTTGGTATTACAGAGTTTACTTACAAACAATGTAAGGAGTTAGAATTGAATCTTGGTCTAGACCTTAAAGGTGGTATGAACGTGACTATGGAAGTAGATGTGGTTGATTTGATCAAGTCACTTGCAAACCATACGACAGATCCTACTTTTAATAAGGCGATAGCACAGGCTAAGAAAATGCAAGAAGATAGTCAGGAAGACTTTGTAACTCTTTTTGCAAAAGCATTTGAGGAAATAGATCCTAATGCACAACTGTCATCTCCAGACATATTTGGAAACATAGAGTTAAAAGATAAAATTGCATATGGTGCATCTAATAAAGATGTAATTAAGGTTATTCGTAAAGAAGCAGAAGGTGCAATTGATAATACATTTAATATTCTTCGTACACGTATCGATAGATTCGGTGTTGCTCAGCCAAATATTACTAAAGCTGATATTTCGGGGCGTATCGTTATAGAACTTCCAGGTATTAAAGATCCTAAAAGAGTTCGTAAATTACTTCAAGGAACAGCTGCACTTGAGTTCTGGGAAACATATGAGAATTCTGAATATTACCCTTATTTACAGAAAGCTAATGAAGAGTTAAGAACAATTAACGCTGCAAAAGAAGCTTTAGAAACAAAGGATGCTCCAAAAGTAAAAGAAGCAAAAAAAGATAAAGCAGAAGGATTAGTTGGCGAATTAAAGAAAGCCGACGCAGATACTACAGCTGCAGTTCAATCTGATGCAGAGATTGCAAAAAGATTTCCATTATTCTCAGTACTTCGTCCAATGACAGGAGCTCAAGGGAAACTGATGGGTGGTAGTGTTATTGGTTATGCTCACATGAAAGATACTGCTAAAGTAAACCAATACTTAGCAATGCCTCAAATTAAAAATGTATTTCCAAGAAATTCTAAGCTATTATGGGGAGTAAAATCACCAAGATGGGCTAAGAACGGAGATGTATTTGAATTACATGCAATAAAGATAACAACAAGAAACGGACAGCCAGTATTGGATGGAGACGTTGTAGTAGATGCTCGTCAGACATTTGGCGATTCTCAAGCAGAAGCTGAGGTTTCAATGACTATGAATGGTGAAGGTGCCAAAACATGGGCTCGTCTAACAAAAGATAACGTAGGAAGATGCGTAGCGATTGTACTTGATAACTATGTATATTCTGCACCTCGTGTTAATCAAGAGATTAAAGGTGGTCGTTCTTCAATATCAGGACAAAGTACTGTAACTGAGGCGAAAGACCTTGCAAACATACTTAAGTCAGGTAAATTGCCTGCACCAGCAAGAATTATTTCTGAAGAAATCGTTGGTCCATCACTTGGTAAGGAATCTATTGAATCAGGTATGTGGTCGTTTATACTAGCTTTCTCGCTAGTGTTGGCATATATGTTATTCTTCTATTCAAAAGGAGCTGGTCTTGCTGCAAATATGGCATTGTTAGCCAATCTGTTCTTTATATTTGGAGTGCTTGCTTCATTAGGCGCAGTTTTGACGCTTCCAGGTATTGCTGGTATCGTACTAACAATAGGTATGTCGGTCGATGCTAACGTTCTTATTTATGAACGCATTCAGGAGGAGATACGAGCAGGAAAAGGATTGAAGGTTGCAATTAAAGATGGTTACAACAATGCCTACTCTGCAATTATTGATGGTAATATTACTACATTATTAACAGGAGTTATTTTATATATCTTTGGTGAGGGTCCAATTAAGGGATTTGCTACAACATTGATTATTGGTATTTTCTCTTCATTATTCTGTGCTATCTTCATTACTAGATTAATTCTAGATAGAAAAATTAAGAATGAAAAATCAATTACATTCGCAACAGGATTCTCTGAAAACTGGTTAAGATCTAGTAAGATTAATTTCATTGGAAATAGAAAGAAATTCTATATAATTTCAGCGTTATTTATTATTGTTGCTATTAGTTCTCTTTCTATTAGAGGATTGAATCAAGGTATCGACTTTACTGGAGGTAGAACATATGTTGTTAAACTTGACAAAGATGCTCCTGTAGAGAAAGTATCTAAGTCGTTAGGAACTGTATATGGTCATGCTCCTGAAGTTAAGACATTTGGTGCAGACAATCAGGTTAAGATTGCAACAAAATATAAGATTGACCAAAAAGGAACAGAAGTTGATGACGAAGTTGAGGAACTGCTATATAGAGGTTTGAAGCCATATTTAGCAGAAGGAACAACTAAGGCTCAATTTATGGAAGTAAACAGAACAATGTCGCAAAAAGTTGGTCCAACAATAGCTGATGATATTCGTCAAGCTGCTATATGGTCTATATTATTTGCTCTGATTGTAATCTTCCTTTATATAATGGCTCGATTCTCTAGATGGCAATATGGACTTGGTGCAGTAACAGCACTTGCTCATGATACAATAATAGTATTAGGTTTATTTTCATTGTTATATGGATTCTTACCATTCTCATTAGAGATAGACCAAGCATTTATCGCTGCAATATTAACAGTGGTTGGTTATTCTATAAATGATACAGTGGTTGTATTTGACCGTATTAGAGAGTACTTGGGATTACATCCTAAGAAAGATGAAGCTGAAGTAACAAACTCTGCATTGAATTCAACTTTAAGACGTACATTTAGTACATCATTGTCAACATTTGTTGTGTTGTTGGCAATCTTTGTATTTGGTGGTACATCAATTAAAGGATTTACATTTGCTTTACTTGTTGGTGTAGTAGTAGGTACGTATTCGTCACTATTTATTGCAACTCCAGTAGCTTATGATACTCGTAAGAAAGTTGCAGCAGTGATAGCAAAGAAAAAGAAATAATCTTTAGGTTATTATAATTTCAGAAAGAGCTGAACCATATGGTTCAGCTCTTTTTTTATATAGTGTTGTAAAGAATAGTATGGAAATGCGCAACAAGTTAGGAGTCAGTGGATTGTTGGTCTCTTAAGTGTTGTGTTGTATTTTGTGTTTAAATGGGAAAAGATGAAATAAAAAAAGGAGGCTAAAAGCCTCCTTTGAAAGTATATATGATCAATTCTTATTTCTTATAGAATTTCTTAGGTTGAATCATATTCTCAGGACGTAATAATTCGTCAAGTTCATCTTTAGTAAGAAGTTTTTCTTCAAGAACAAGATCGTAAACACTTCTATTTTCAGCCAAAGCTCTTTTAGCTACTCTAGAAGAAGCTTCATAACCTAAAGTTGGATTAAGAGCAGTAACAATACCAATAGAATTCATTACCATATCTCTGCATCGTCCTTCGTTAGCAGTAATACCATTTACACAAAGTTCTCTAAGAACGCTAAAACCTTTTTGCATCATCTTAATAGAACCGAAGATAGCGTGAACTATAACAGGCTCCATTACGTTTAACTCAAGTTGACCTGCTTCTGCAGCAAAAGTAACTGTAAGATCATTACCGATTACTCTAAAACAAATTTGGTTCATAACCTCAGGTATAACTGGGTTTACCTTACCTGGCATGATAGAAGAACCTGGTTGCATTGGAGGTAGGTTAATCTCACCAAAACCACATCTAGGACCTGAAGACATTAAGCGTAAATCGTTACAAATCTTAGAGATTTTAACAGCCATACGTTTAAGAGCAGAAGAGTAAATAACATATGAACCTGTGTCAGGAGTAGCCTCAATAAGGTTACCAGCAAGAACAAATGGTTCACCACTAACATCAGCTAATGCTTTAACACATTTAGCAGAATATTCTGGCTCAGAGTTGATTCCAGTACCAATAGCAGTTGCACCCATGTTGATTTCAAGGAATAGCTTGGCCATCTGGTTAAGACGATCAATTTCTTCCTCAAGGTTAGCAGCATATGCTTCAAATTCTTGACCAAGAGTCATAGGAACAGCATCTTGTAGCTGAGTACGTCCCATTTTAATAACATCCTTAAATTCTTTACCTTTTGCACGGAATGCATCGATAAGAACTTTTAGATCTGCTACTAATTCTTGATTCATGTAAATTAGTGCTAACTTGATACCTGTTGGATATGCGTCGTTAGTTGATTGTGATAAGTTTACGTGGTTGTTTGGATGACAATATTCGTATTGTCCTTTTTCGTAACCCATTAACTCAAGAGCGCGGTTAGCAATAACCTCATTAGCATTCATATTAGTTGAAGTACCAGCTCCGCCTTGAATCATATCAACTGGAAATTCATCATGAAATTTACCATCGACAATTTCATTACAAGCTTTACAAATAGCCTCGCATACTTCATCAGTTAATAAACCTAAATCGTGGTTAGCAACAGCAGCTGCATGTTTAACCATAGCTAAAGCCTTGATATAATTAGGGTAACTACCTAATTTAATACCACTGATATTTTCGAAATTTTCAATTGCACGTAGAGTTTGTACTCCATAATATGCTTCTGCAGGAACTTCCTTGTTTCCTAGTAAGTCGTGTTCAATACGAGTTTTCATTTCTGTAACTATTTAATTATTAAACTTTATTCGTATCTGATTAATACGGCAAATTTATAAAAGCGGTTCCCATTTATCGAAAAAAAACCTTTTTTTTATCTTTTTATAATATGTTAAAGAGAAGTCTCTGGAAGTTTGCTTGAGATAGCCGAGTATGTTAGAGAACATCTAAATAGAGACCATTAGGAGGAGTGTAAATATGTTAAATACAAACATGTTATATAACATATGAGGGAATATTCCCTCATATATAGTGCATATTTATTAAAAATCGGTATCGTTTTCGTTAATATCAGAAAGTGGAGTTAAGTTATCTGGAATATCTTCATCATCTTCATTTTTAAAGTAAGGAAATACATCAAAGATATTTGTATCAGAAATAGAAGCAATCTCGTAAGGAACAATATATGTACTCATGCTTTCTTCTAGGCTAGCTAGAGCTGTATTAATGTCTTTAGCAGCAATAAGAGAATATTGGTTAGTACGCTTTTCCTTGCCAGTTAACTCATCTGCATCAAGAATTGCAACCTTACCTTTAAACCATTTATCATCATTTTCATCATCAGAAGGGACAATTTCAACGATATTAGATTTTTTTAGAGAAGATAAAATAAATGGGCCTTGTATAAATGTCTCCATTTCTGTGAAAATTCTAGCTTCAGCCTCAGTATAAGAAACAGCATCAACAAGATAGGTCTCAGAAACTTTTTTTTCTTTACCATCTTCACCTGTTTTAACATATTTCACTTTGCCTTCAAACCAATTATGAGTGTTCATAGATATAATATTTAAAGATTAGGTATAAAAAAAACTGCCCTCCATAATGAAGAGCAGTTTCGTAGCGAGAGGCGGGCTTGAACCGCCGACCTCAGGATTATGAATCCTGCGCTCTAACCAGCTGAGCTACCTCGCCATCAATTCGTGATTGCGGTGGCAAAGATATGTATTTTTTGAATAATCCAAAACATTTTGCAAACAATTTGTGTATGAAATTATATAGGAAAATTATTATTAGTATATTGGCCAAACGTATAATGTTGATTACTACTATGAAAGCAAATAAAGAGCAAATAAATATTTTAAAACATTTTTTTCTAAAAAAAATTTGGAGTGACGATATTGAGCAATATTCAAAGATTCAAAAATTGTATTATAAAACACTAAGGTGTTCTGTTTCTACCATACATCGGTATATTGAGGATAAATGTATGATAAAAGCATCTGCATTAACATACTTCACTCTTATGTCAATGGTTCCATTGTTGGCATTGATATTGGGTATCGCAAGAGGTTTTGGATTAGGGGTAATATTAGAAAATGAATTAAAAACTAATGTATTATCAATGGGTTCTGGTGTTGAGAAAATATTTGAATTTTCTAAAAACATGATAGAGAATGCTAAAGGAGGTGTTTTTACTGGGTTAGGATTAGTAATATTGTTTTATGCAGTAATCAAAGGTTTAGGAAATATAGAACAATCATTTAATGGAATATGGGGTGTAAAGAAGAAAAGAACAATTGCCAGACAGTTTAGTGATTATTTATCTGTTATGATGATATTACCTCTATTCTTTGTTTCATTGAGTGGAATAAATGTCTTCATAGTAGCTACAATGAAGAATCTTGGAGCAGAATATAGTCTTTTCGGAACAATAAGTCCTTATTTGCTGAAAATAATGAAATTAATCCCATACGTTATAGTGTGGATATTTTTTGTCTTTTTATATGTGTTTATTCCTAATACAAAAGTAAAACTAAAACCAGCCTTAATATCAGGAATACTTATAGGAACCTTAGTTCAGCTTGTTCAGTGGATATATATTAAATTTCAAGTAGGAGTCTCATCATATAACGCTATCTATGGAACATTTGCTGCAATACCTTTATTGTTAATATGGTTACAATTAACATGGAGTCTTGTGCTTATGGGTGCTCAGATGTGTTTCTATATACAGCATTCTGACGATATAGAAGGAATAACTGATGAAGAAACGCTAGCAAGTAATTCTACAAGAGTGTTATTATTAGTAATAATGAATAGAATTTGCACTCTGTTTAAAGATCGACAAGTGGGAGAAAGTATGAGTGAATTATCAAATACCATAAATGTTAGGTATTCTGATATGAAGAAAGGTTTAGAAATACTTCTTGGATGTGGGTTGATACTAGAAGTTTCTCAAGATGAGAGTCAAGTATATATTCCTGCATTTGATATTAATATAATGACAATTGGATTGATATACAACAGTATAGATAGATATGGGGTTGATAAGGATTATGACTTTAAGAATCAACCTAAAGGGTATCTTTCTAAAATGATAAAGAATTATGAAGAGATAATATCTAGAGAGTTAGGAAATACGCTTGTTACCGATATCAGTACTTCTGAGTAGCTTCATATTTTTTAATATAATATAATATTACTATATTGCATAAAGGCAGAATAAATATAAATGGGGTAAAAGGATAAAAAATGAAGAAAAAGATAGAGTTAGAATATAGTGTACCATCATCTCCAAAAGTTTTATTTAAAAGATTATCTACAGATGATGGATTAGCAGAGTGGTTTGCAGATAGCGTAAATGCAAAAGATGGAAAATATTCTTTTTCATGGGAAGGTGAAGAGCAAATTGCTGAACTAATATCGATGGTAAATAATGAGTATGTCAGATTTAGATGGGAGGAAGATATCGACGAGGATTATTATTTTGAATTTAAGATGGAAAAGGATCCTTTAACTGGTGAAGTTGCATTAATAATAACAGACTTTGTAGATGAAGACGAAGAAGATGATGCAATTGAGCTTTGGGATAAACAAATTGATGAGTTAAATAGTACATTAGGAGTATAATATAGCTTAGATTGATAATCTTTAATAATAAGTTTTTAAATTTCACTGAAAAAATAGATTATTAATTATTTTTGTAATGATTAAATACAAAGCCGAACTTTTAATGTTCGGCTTTTCATTAGAAGAAAGTATATGAAGCGTTTGCATTTTTTTACAATAAAAAGTTATTTAGGGCCGTTATTTGCGACATTCTTTATATGTATGTTTATACTGTTGATGCAGTTTCTGTGGATGTATATTGATGATATTGTTGGGAAAGGACTAGAAACATCTGTTATTATTGAGTTGTTGTTTTATATAAGCATCGGTCTTGTTCCAATGGCATTACCATTATCTGTGTTGTTAGCGTCTATAATGACCTTTGGTAATCTTGGAGAGAACTATGAACTTATTGCCTGTAAAGCCTCAGGAATTTCATTGTTGAAAGTAATGAAGCCATTAATACTACTTACAGTATTGATGACATTCTTCGCATTCTTTTTTTCAAATAATATAGTGCCCTATGCTAACCTAAAAGGAAATGTGTTATTATATGACATAAAAAAGACTAAGCCAGAAATGATAATAAAGGAGGGGGTTTTTACAGAGCTTCAGGACTTTAATATAAAAGTTTCTAAGGTTGATAAGGAAACAGGAATGTTATATGATTTGATTATCTACAATCATAAGGGAAATAAACTAAATAATAATGAAGTAATAGTAGCTGACTCAGGAAGAATTAATATGAATAGTAAGGGTAGTTCAACTGAATTTATCCTTTATAATGGTAGTCGCTATAAAGAAGAGAAGGCCAAAAATAGATCAAAAAGTGAAATGCCGTATAGTCGTGTATACTTTGGAGAGCAAATAATGATAACTTCCTCTTCTGCAGAGGACTTCAAACGATCGGATGAATCACTATTTTCTGATAGTTATAGAATGCTTAATATTGTTCAGTTGGATATTAAGAAAGACACCTTGAATAAAGCTTTAGAATCAAAAGCTAGAATATTTGCAAAGCGAAGACTGGCATATGATTACTTAAATCATTTAAATCACAAAAATCCCAATGATACTCTGAATAAAGATAAAGCAGAATTAGTTGTTTCAAATATTGATAGTTTATTATTGTCTGCAAGTATCGATGAAAAGTCCAGAATATCTGAAATGTCTCTTCGTAAAGCACGCCAGTTAAGTTCACAGATACAAAGGCGTAAGAGAGAATATGAACAGCAATCAGAGAGAATAAGAAGATATGAAATAGAATGGCATAAGAAATTTACATTATCATTGGCCTGTTTAATATTTTTCTTTATAGGTGCACCGTTAGGAGGAATAATAAGAAAGGGAGGATTAGGGATGCCGGTTGTAGTATCAATACTTTTCTTTATTGTGTACTATGTGATATCTATGACAGGGGAGAGATCAGCTAGGGAAGGAATATTTACTTCATTTGAAGGAGTATGGTTGTCTACATTCATAGTATTACCCTTAGGAATAATTCTTACTTGGCAGGCTGTTTCTGACGCTAAGATACTTAATTCGGAAGTATACATAAATCTGTTACGAAAATTAGGTTTATATAAAGAAAAAGTTCAAGAAGTTAAGAATATAGAAAATATAGAATCGATAGAAAAATAAATTAATATATGTCTGAATTGAGGATAGTATTCATGGGGACTCCTGACTTTGCAGTAGCTCCATTAGATGCATTGATAAATGCGGGGTTTAATATTGTTGGGGTGGTAACAAATCCTGATAAACCAGCAGGTAGAGGAAGAAAGATACAAGAGTCGGCAGTAAAAGTATATGCCAAAGAAAAAGGCTTGAAGATATTGCAGCCAGATAAGTTCAGAGATGAATCATTTTTATCGGAATTAAAAGAATTAAAGGCCGACTTACAGGTAGTAGTAGCATTTAAAATGTTGCCTGAGGTAGTATGGAATATGCCACCTAAGGGAACTATAAATATACATGCATCATTGTTACCTCATTATAGGGGAGCAGCTCCATTGAATTGGGCAATTATAAATGGAGAAAAAGAAACAGGAGTGTCTACATTTTTACTTAAACACGAGATTGATACAGGAAATATCATTATGAGTGAAAAAGTACTAATAGATGAGGATGAAACTGTTGGTGAGCTTCACGATAGGTTAATGGTATTGGGTGCAGATGTTATTGTTAAGACAGTTAAAGCAGTTGAATCAGGTAATTATATACTAACAGAACAAGAAGAAATATTGGCAGGGCAAGAGTCTATTCATGCTCCTAAGATATTTAAAGAGGACTGTAAAGTTGACTGGAGTAAAGATATTAACAATGTTTATAACTTAATTAGAGGACTTAGTCCTTACCCTGCTGCCTGGTCTGTATTTAGCAATGCAGAGTCAAAAGAATTGAATATTAAAATATTCAAGGTGAGCAAAGAAGTCATAGAGCATACCAATGAGGCAGGAACACTTCATGGAGATGGTAAGACTTTCCTTAAAGTTGCAGTATATGGAGGTTATATCAATCTAGAAATCATACAAATGGCAGGCAAGAAAAGAATGCAAATAGTTGATTTTCTTAGAGGCTTCGATATAAAACCATTTTTAAGCTAATAAAGATTTTCTTTCAGGGTGTCTTTCTAAATACACTGTAACAAAAGGACATACAGGTATAATTTTGGCACCCTCATTTTCAATTATATCAAGAGTAGCTACAAGAATCTTAGTTCCAATACCCTTTCCTTCAAGCTCTTTTGGAACATAAACTCTTGGAATAGTATAAACATTATTCTTAAGAATATAGTCTACTACTGCTAGTTTTCCCTCGATTTCTAGTTCAAAACGACATAGTTTTGTGTTATTAATTACTTCCATATACGTATTTATTAATTTACTAATGGTGCTTTGCTACGCATGTAAACCCTATCACCAACTTTAGGTTCTTGGTGTTTTTTAAGGTAATTGAGTTTATATAATCGTTTTAATTTAACTCCATATGCCTGAGCGATTGAATAGAGTGTTTCTCCTTTTTTTACAAGATGGTAATCGTATCCCCTAGCAGCTTTTCTTCTCTTTCTATTAAGGAAAACTAGTTGTCCTACCTTAAGATGATCTGAGTTTCCCATATCGTTATAAACTTTAAGCTTACGTACGGATACGTCACAGTTCTTACTTATAGAATAGAATGTTTCTCCTTTTTCAATTCTTATGCATTTCTTACCATTAATCATTTCGATCCTTTTGTCAAATAAGAATGGTGGATCTCTCTGAGAAATTAACCTCTTATAGTCTTTTTTATTTGCCTTATCATAACGATACAATTGCTCTTCTTCAATAATATCAATTAATCTGTGTGCATAATCATTTGCAGTCGCATATCCCGCTTTCTTTAGTCCTTTAGCCCATCTTTTATAGTCAGTAGTGTTAAGTTTAAAAAGGAAGGCATATCTGTTTTTCTGGGTTAGAAAGTTGGAATGATCGCGATATGAATTCTTAACATTTTTATATTTCCTAAATTTCTCATTAGGTTTATCATCATCAATTCTAATATATGGTCCATTCCAGTCGTTATGACATTTGATACCAAAATGATTGTTCGCTTTAATAGCAAGAGTAGACTTACCGTTGCCTGATTCTAATAATCCTTGTGCAAGTGTTATACTTGCAGGAATTCCTGTCCTCAACATCTCTTCGATGGCTAGATGTTTATATTTAGATATATATTTTCCTCTCGACTTGGTCTGAGCATAAGATGTACAGAATACAAGAAGCAAAATAAAGGTCAGGAGTTTTTTCATACAATTATATTTTCCACTAATATAGGAAAATTATAGGGTTGTTAGAAATCAAATAGATGTATATGTAACTTCATGAATATATTTTTGTATACATTTATAAACAATATAACGATTATAGATATGAAAAAGATAGAGCATATATTTGAATATCATGAGTATGGGTATGAGGAGTTAGAAGATTATGCAAAGGAGTTAATAAATTATGCCAGAGAAATGAGAGAATTGGCATATTCACCTTATTCGAACTTAAAGGTTGGGGCAGCAGTACTTTTAGAAAATGAAAAAGTTATTGGTGGAAATAATCAAGAGAACTGTGCTTTTCCTTCAGGCTTGTGTGCTGAAAGAGTTGCAATGTTTTCTGCAAGGGCTCAATATCCTTTTAGTAAAGTAAAAGCAATAGCAATAATTTCGAGTAATGAGGATAAAATTATCACACCTTGTGGAGGATGTAGACAGGTGATGGCGGAAATTATTAAGGAGCAAGACGAGGATTTTGATGTAATAATGGCTTCTAAGAAAAAAGTCATCGTTGCAAAAGCTGGAGATTTAATTCCATTAGTTTTCAATTATTAATAGATATAAAAAAAGAGACGTTTAAATACGTCTCTTTTTCTATATGATTACTTCATTAATTTTGTGAATTCTTTCCAAAGATTGTCATTCTGTGGAGGTATAGCAGTTATAGTTATAGGCTCCTTTTTAACAGGATGTATAAAGCTAATCTCCCTAGCATGAAGAGAAATTCCTCCATCTGGATTTGAACGAGGATATCCATATTTCAAATCACCTTTAATAGGGCTACCCATCTTAGCTAGCTGACATCTAATTTGGTGATGACGTCCAGTATGTAGATTAACCTCTAGTAAATAATATTTTTGGGATAGGTTAATTAAAGAATAATCAAGAGAAGCAAATTTTGCACCTTTGCGCTCTTTGGCATATAGGTTAGACTTGTTCTTCTCGTGATTTTTAGATATATAACCTGTTAGAGTTCCTTGCTCCATTTCTGGTCTGTGCTTTACAATAGCCCAGTAGGTCTTTTTGATCTGATCTCTAGCCTGAAACATATCATTTAGACGCACAAGTGCTTTGGATGTCTTAGCAAACAAAATAACACCACTAACTGGTCTGTCTAGTCTGTGAGGTAAACCAAGATAGACATCTCCAGGCTTGTTATATTTCTTCTTAATATATCTCTTCACCCTCTCGCTTAAAGGTTCGTCACCAGTACTATCGCCTTGAACAAGCTCATTATTGCTTTTGTTTATGGCAATGATATGGTTGTCTTCATATAAAACCTCTAAATTTCCTTCTCTTCTCATATCTTTTTTATCTAATATTGTTCCTTCTCGTTAGGGAAGTCAACACTTTTTACGTCTGTAATATATGCTTGTACTGCTCCTGTCATTTCTGCATGAAGATTATGATATCTTCTTAAGAAACGAGGGGAGAATTCCTGGTTAATACCAAGCATGTCATGAACAACAAGCACCTGACCGTCAGTACCGCTACCAGCACCAATTCCAATAACAGGAATAGTAAGTTTAGAAGCAACTTTAGTAGCTAGTTTAGCTGGAATCTTTTCAAGAACTATAGCAAAACATCCAGCTTCTTGAAGAGCAATAGCATCTTCAATTAATTTATCAGCTTCTTCTTTCTCTTTCGCTCTTACAACATAAGTACCAAATTTGTGGATACTTTGAGGTGTTAAACCAAGATGTCCCATTACTGGGATACCTGCAGAAAGGATACGCTTAACAGATTCAATAATCTCGTGACCACCTTCCATTTTAACTGCGTCGGCAGCAGTTTCTTTCATTATTCTAATGGCAGAACAAAGAGCTTCTTTTGAGTTTCCTTGATATGTACCAAAAGGCATATCAACAACAACAAGAGCTCTATGAACGCCCTTTACAACAGAGGTACCATGATAAATCATTTGATCCAGTGTAATAGGAAGTGTAGTTTCGTTACCAGCCATCACATTTGATGCTGAGTCTCCAACAAGAATAATATCAATACCAGCTCCATCAACTATCGATGCCATCGAATAGTCGTATGCCGTTAGCATAGCAATCTTCTCACCTTTAAGTTTCATTTCTGAAAGGACGTGAGTAGTTACTTTTTTTATCTCTGAGTGAACAGACATTATAATTAAGTTTTAGAATGTTTTATTTTGTGAATGTCGCAATTACAGTCTGTGAGCCTGTAACTTTCTGATCAAGCTCAACATTAATTTCAGTTCCTAAAGGAAGATATATATCTACTCTTGAACCAAATTTAATAAAACCAGCATGTTGATCTTGTTTTACTTGTGTACCTTCTTTAGCATAAGTAACAATTCTTCTCGCAAGAGCTCCTGCTACCTGACGAAATAGAACTTGAGTACCATTGGATTTTTCAACAACGATAGTTGATCTCTCATTCTCTGTTGAAGATTTTGGAAGATAAGCAGCCATAAATCTACCACTGTGGTGACGATAGTGCTTAACTATTCCGTTAATAGGGAACCAGTTGATATGAACATTAAATACATTCATAAAGATAGATACTTGAATCCTTTTATCTTTGAAATACTCTTGTTCAGTAGTTTCTTCAATAACAACAATCTTACCATCAGCTGGTGCAATTATTTTATTATCATCAATTTTAACCTCTCTGTGAGGATTTCTAAAGAAATTAATAACTAGAAGATAGAAGATAGAAGTTATCCCTAACACTATGTTAAAAACAGTAGAATTATCAACAAGGTAATAAACGCACAAATTAATTGCTGCTAGTATTACTAAGATTTTAATTATTAGGCTGTATCCTGCTTTGTGTATTGTCATATTTGATAAGTTTTTTAGCTTACAAATTTAGTATTTGAAAACCATATATACAAATATAAATGGAATGGCAATTAATAATGCATCAAAGCGATCTAGTATGCCACCGTGTCCTGGAAGAATATTTCCAGAATCCTTTATATTTAAACTTCGTTTTAAAAGAGATTCGCACAAGTCACCCAAAGAACCTGAAATTACTGTTATTATAGCAATAATAATCCAGTCAATTGTTTCTATTGAAGTAACGTAACGAGAGATTAGATAAGAAATAGCAATAGTAGATAAGGCTCCACCAATACTGCCTTCCCACGATTTCTTTGGAGAAATTCGTTCAAATAGCTTATGTTTTCCGAAACTAACACCCCATAAAAAAGCAAAAGTATCATTAGACCAAATCAGTATAAAGATTGATGCTAAAACTAGTGGTAAATAAGTGTCGCCGCCCCAAAAAACAATGTAGTTAATCAAACTGAATGGTAGTCCAGTGTAGATAACACCAGTAATAGTGTGTGCTATATTATCAAAAGGGCGTTCCTTCTTTCTGTATAGTTCAATAATAAAAACCAGAAAAGTAAGGGCTAATGTTATAAGATATAGTTTGTTGTAGTTGTAATTTGTATGAGCAAAAGCAGCTATAAATAGTGAAGCAGCAATTAGCGATCCCATACATCTTTGAGGAGATACTTTCTCCTTTATCAAAGAAAAATATTCATTAATAGCCCCAATTGTTATGGCTAGAAATAAAACAAAAAAAGTGTACTGATGGAAGAATATGGCTCCAAACAGTACAGTCACAAAAATAATACCAGTAAGTGTTCTTTTTATTAAATTATTCACTTTTAAAATCTTTAATCAGTTCCAACGCCTTTTGTTCGTCGTCGTTATTTACAAATACATCAATGTCACCAAACATGACAAAGGCTGAATCTTTTTCACTCAATTTAACAGCTTTAATATCGTTCTTTTCCAATAAGTCAATAATTAAACCTGCTTTGTGTTCTTTTGTAGTTGAGAATACTCTACACCAATCCTTTTCCATTTTTATGAATTTTATGATATGAATATTAGATTATCGTTTATACTTTAGATACTGTTTTATTTAAAGTTTTGTTACGATAAGTGTATATTCAGTACAAGTGGTGTAGAGATATTAATAACTCTATGAACTAGTCGTTGCTTTCTACTTCGTCTGTAGTTTTATCAACTTTCTTTTCCTCCTCTTTTACATCCCAAGGTCTTTTTCCAAAGATAGTCTCTAAATCTTCACTAAAAATAACTTCTTTCTCAAGTAGAAGATTAGCCAGTTTTTGATGTCCTTCTGTGTTCTTAGAAAGAATCTCCTTTGCTCTCTTATATTGAGTTTCTATAAGTTCGTTTGACTCAGAGTCGATGTCTTCAGCAGTCTTTTCACTGTATGGTTTACTGAAAGAATAATCAGACTGACCAGTTGAATCGTAATAGCTAACATTGCCAACCTTGTCGCTCATTCCATAAATAGAAACCATCGCGTATGCCTGTTTTGTAACTTTTTCTAAGTCATTTTGTGCACCTGTAGAAATAGTGTTAAATGTAAGTTCTTCGGCAGCTCTACCACCAAGAGTAGAACACATGTCATCAAGCATTTGCTCTCTGGTAGTGATTGTACGTTCTTGTGGAAGATACCATGCAGCACCTAAGGCTTTACCTCTAGGAACAATTGTGACTTTAACCAATGGGTGAGCATGTTCCAGCAGCCAACTAACAGTTGCGTGTCCTGCTTCGTGGAAAGCAATAGTTTCACGTTCTCCTCTTCTGATTATCTTATTCTTTTTCTCAAGACCACCAATGATTCTATCAATAGCATCCAAGAAATCTTGTTTCTCTACAACTTTCTTGTTATTTCTAGCAGCAATAAGTGCAGCCTCATTACAAACATTAGCAATATCGGCTCCAGAAAAACCAGGAGTCTGTTTAGCTAAAAATGCAACATCGAAACCTTCTTCAAGTTTCAATGGTCTTAGATGAACATTAAATATTGCTTCTCTTTCAGGAAGATCTGGAAGTTCAACTTGAATTTGTCTATCAAAACGACCAGCACGTAAAAGTGCACGGTCTAATATATCTGCTCTATTTGTTGCAGCAAGAATAATAACACCAGAGTTTGTGTCAAAACCATCCATCTCTGTAAGAAGTTGATTAAGGGTGTTTTCTCTTTCGTCATTAGAACCCATATTTGGGTTTTTACCTCTTGCACGACCAATTGCATCAATCTCGTCAATAAAGATAATACAAGGTGATTTAGATTTAGCTTGTTTGAAAAGGTCTCTAACTCTTGAAGCTCCAACTCCAACGAACATTTCTACAAAGTCTGATCCAGACATTGAGAAGAAAGGAACATCTGCCTCACCGGCAACTGCTTTAGCAAGAAGAGTCTTACCAGTTCCTGGAGGTCCTACAAGTAAAGCACCTTTAGGAATCTTTCCACCAAGTTGTGTGTATTTGTCTGGTTGCTTTAAGAAAGATACGATTTCTTCAATCTCTTCTTTAGCTTCAGCTAATCCTGCAACATCTTTAAATGAAACATTAATTCTTGATTCTTTATCAAATACCTTTGCTTGTGATTTCCCTACATTGAAAATTCCACCGCCACCGCCGGCACCTTTACCCATCTTTCTAAAGAAATACATCCATATTAGAAGAATAAATGCTAAAGGAAGAACCCATGAGAAGATTTCTCCAAACCAATCCTTTTTCTCGGTAAATACAACATTAACCCTATTTTGCTCAGGTGTATCTATTTGTGCTTTCTCAATATTACTTTCGAAAGTTTCAAGAGATCCTATAGTAAAATAAAAATGTGGGCCCGTAGTACTTGGTTTGCTTAAAGTTCCAGATGTTAGTTCTGAATATTTTTCAATACTTTCAGGTTTTAAATAGACATATACTTTGTTAAGATTTCTTACAACCTCAATCTTTTTTACGTCATTACTCTTAATCATACGGGATTTTACCTTATTCCAGTTTGTTTCCTGAGGGGTAGATCCCATATTAAAAAATTGTATAGCAAGTATAACAACAATTACAGCGGCATAAACCCAGTATGCATTGAATTTAGGTTTCTTCATGTCTCCTCCTTTTTTCATGAAAGATGATAAAGGATTGTTGTCTTTCTTTTTTTTCTTGTTTTCTGTCATTTGAATATTCTATATAATATTTAATCTTCAATTCGTTTAATAATTGCATCAGCCCAAAGATCTTCTAACTGATACAAGTCTCTATATTCTTTCTGGAAAATGTGAACAATAACATCTGCATAATCAACAAGTACCCACTGAGCAACTTGTCGTCCTTCAACGTGAATAGGTCTGTCATCACATTCTTCTCTAATCGATTCCATAACCGATTCTGCTAAAGAATCTACGTGTGTATTAGATGTTCCGTTACAAATGATAAAGTGTTTACAAAAAGTATTGTCGATGTTAGATAAATCGATAGAAACAATATCAACGGCTTTCATGTCTTGTAAGCCTTTAATTGCTGCCTCTACCAAGGATTGGGTGTTCTTATCTGTCATTTTCTACTATTCTCTAAGTTATATAAAAGTACAAATATAATTTTTTTACACAAAAGAATTGTTAGAGAAGTCTTAAAATACACCATATTATTATATATTAGTTAAAGTGTAACATAAATATAGTGAAGATGACAGAGCAGAATAATAGATATAAAACAATACATAAAAGCGAAATTGACTCGACAAATGCATATGCTACTAAGTATATGGCAAATAATAAAGCGTATAACAGAGTGCTTATAGTTGCAGATAATCAGCCAGAAGGACGAGGGCAACGAACTAACAAGTGGGAGTCTGAGGCAAATAAAAATTTAACTTTCTCAATAATTTATGAACCTACGTTTATAGAAGCTTGTAATCAGTTTTTAATATCAGAGGTTATATCATTGGGGGTTTGTGACTATCTGTCCGAATATATAAATGAAGTGAGTGTAAAATGGCCAAATGATATATATATAAAAGATAAAAAAGTCGCTGGAATATTAATAGAACATGTGATAAAAGGATCAGTGTTATCTAGTAGTATATGTGGAATAGGTCTTAATGTAAATCAGGAAAAGTTCTTGAGTGATGCTCCCAATCCAATATCAATGAAACAGTCTAGTGGTCTTGATTATGATCTGGATGATGAGTTACGAAAATTGATTAATTGCATAGATAAGCGTTACATACAATTAGAAGAAGCCGAATTTGAAAAACTTGGAGATGACTATCATGGAGTTATGTATAGAAGAGAAGGGTATCATATATTCAAGGAAGGCTTAGATGAATTTGAAGCAAAGATTGTATGCGTTAATGAATTAGGTCAATTGATATTAGAAAATAGGGAAAAGGAACAAAAGATATATAATTTCAAGGAAATAGCATTTGTAGTATAAGAAGACTTATCCGCGACCTACCAACTACCTACCCTCTACCTATTAACTCCCATTTTTTTAAAATAAATGGGAGTTAATAGGTAGAGGGTACGACTCGGTTAGGTCTTTACTTATTGATTTATAGGGGTGTTGAGGTTGTGATTTGTGTAATCAATTTATATGACTACCTTTGTAACCAATGATAGTAAGCAGTCTATATTCAAAAAGGAATTCCAGAATTTTTTGTTTCTTATTTATAATATTTAGGACCCAATCAAAGAAGTTTATCCCACCTACAGTTTAATTTGACATTGTAGAATGTTTCAAGCATTCTATAGTCTTCTTCAATAATATTTACACATCATTTTATTAATATTATATGTTAGTAAACATATAATGCTGCTCGTTTTGCATAAGGTTATTTTTTTTATGTAGAACTGGTATTTCTTTTAATTATACGATTTTTTTTATGGTAAAACGTATCCGTAGTGATAAAAAAACATTTTTTGGTATTAAAGCGAATGGAACTGTTTGTGTTGGTTCTTTGTTAATAATTGTAGCCCTTGTCGTGATGACTCTGGTTATAGGTAAGCCTATTGAAGGTATTTTTGCCAATACTCAGAGGATTGTTTCCAATAATGTTGGATGGTTCTTTATTTTATTGGTTAATATTGTCCTGATATTTATATTGTATCTAGGTTTTGGAAAATTTAGAAAGATAAAGATTGGAGGTAAAGATGCCAAACCAGATTTCTCTAAATCAGCCTGGTTTGCTATGCTTTTTAGTGCAGGTATGGGTATTGGTTTGTTGTTCTGGAGTGTTTCTGAGCCTATATATCACTTTAATAGTAACCCATTCATTAATTCAGATACTTCTAGTGTAGAAGCTGTTAAATCAGCAATGGGGTTAACATTTATGCATTGGGGACTTCATGCGTGGGGATTGTATGCTTTTGTAGCATTGGCATTAGCTTTTTTTACTTTCAATAAGAAACTTCCTCTTACTATTCGTTCTGTTTTTTATCCTATCTTAGGAGATAGAGTATATGGTCCAATAGGAGATATTATAGATACTATTTCAGTTATTGCAACAATATTTGGTCTTGCAACATCTTTGGGGTTTGGAGTAAAGCAGATAAATGCAGGTCTTGAATATGTATTTAATGTACCAAATGATGTTACGATACAGGTTGTTCTTATAGTATTTATAACAATACTGGCTATACTTTCATTGGTAATGAGTCTTGATAAGGGTATTCGTTTATTGAGTGTTATCAATATGCGAATAGCATTGTTTTTACTTGTTTTTGTTTTTCTAGTAGGGCCTACTGTTTTTCTTCTTAAAGGGATTATACAAAATTGTGGTTTTTATGCTTCAAATTTTCTTGAATTAAGTTTCTAGACCAATACCTATAAAGGAGTAGTTAGTGATGTTGATTGGCAAAATAAGTGGACAATATTTTATTGGGCGTGGTGGATCTCGTGGTCACCTTTTGTAGGTATCTTTATTGCGAGAATTTCTAAAGGTCGTACCATTCAGGAATTTGTGTTAGGAGTTCTTTTAGTGCCAACAATCCTTACATTTATATGGTTTTCAGTTTTTGGAGGAAGCGCTTTATATCAAGAGCTTATGGGGAATCATCTTATTACAACTGCTGTTAATAATGATATATCTACAGCTATTTATTATTTATTGGAGCAATATCCGTTAACATCATTTACTTCGGTAATAACAATCATTCTGGTAGTTTCATTCTTTGTTACTTCTTCAGATTCAGGTTCATTTGTTGTAGATACACTAACGTCTGGTGGAAGACATGATTCTCCTAAGGGACAAAAGATATTCTGGGCTTCAATGGAAGGTCTTGTTGCATCTGTTTTACTTATAGGTGGAGGCCTGGTAGCATTACAAGCTGGAACTATCTTGACAGCCTTGCCATTTTCTATAGTTATTTTAATTATGTGCTATTGTTTATATATTAGTTTAAAGCAATATCACAAAGACTATTATTCAGATTTGTAGTAGATGTATATTTAGACATAAAAAAGCAGGCATTACGTAATGCCTGCTTTTTTGTATAATTAACTATTGAGATATATAGATTTATTCTATAAGATATTTCCAATCTTAATACCAAAATATACAATTCTTGGATTCATTGGTCCGTAAATGTAGCTAGGGTCTCTATTAATACCTTTGTCAAAATCGGATTGATAAGAATTGAATATATTCTTAATACCTGCGTAGAATTGCATATTAGTGTCTTTCATTTTAATATCATAACGAGCCTTAAATCCTAAATCGAAGAAAGTTTCTGATTCACGTACAATACCAGCATCCATTCTTTTATCAAGAGGCATATCTTTAAATCCTTCTGGAAGTCTTATGATGTCAGTAATACTTTCGTAATTGGCTAGATTAGGTCCGTGATAAGGAAGAAGCATATTTCCAGTAAAATTACCTGTAGCTGAAATACCAAATGACTTAGTTATCTTATAATCTAAAGAAAAGAATCCATAGTTATCAGGAGTTCTTAGAAATTTAGTCTCATTATACGCCTGCGCTTCTTCATATTTACTTTTCTGAATAGTATAGCCAGACTTGAAAGTAATGTCAGAAAATGCAAGGTTGAATTCAATATTTACACCTTGTACTTTTGCACCTTTTTCAGCATTAGTTCGAGTATATATAACTATTCCATTCTCATCGGCTGCTCCAATTTCATTAACAAAAGGATTGTCTAGTTTTGTATAGAAAGCTTCAGCAAGGAATTGTGCTTTATAATTATCTTCTTCCTTTGTGTAATCAAGAGAAGCAGTATAACTATAGCTTGTTTCTTGTTTTAATGAAGGAGAGTTTTCGTGAATAATCTTTCTGGCGCCAGATGATTCAATATGTAAATCTTCATCGAAGATCTGAGGAGCACGATAACCTTGAGAATAGCTTACTCTAGCTTGAAGATTAGGAGCAACATCATACAATAGATTGATTCTAGGGCTGAAAACGTTGCCTGATACATCAGCAATATCCATAGTATTATCTTTAATGTTATATCTGTCATAACGTATACCAGCCGATGCTTTTAAACGATTCAATTTATATTCATATTGAAGAAACGATCCAATAGTATAAGTCTCCTGATCAGCAATAGTACTATTGGCCTTGTGCTCTTTAGTGTCAATATCGTAATAGCCTAGTTTGGTATCTTCAAGCATACCTCCTGAAAGTTCAACTCCAGTAACTAGTTTTGAGTTACCAAAACCTCCTTTATATTGCATTCCAGTATTATAAGTAAAATCAGTTGTTTTGCCATATGAATCCATAGACTGATTAGCGCCATAGTATGAATCACGGTCAACAGATTGACCAGATGCATAAGCAGAAAAATGGCTTTCCTCAGCAAGAAAAAGTTCATAGTTTAAAGAACCTGTTAAGATGTTATTTTTAATAGATTCAGCAGTATTTGCTTCGTGTTCAATCTTATCAAGCTGATCACCACCACGTCTTTTCTCTGAGATAGTATAGAAGTCACCAACGATCTTACTCTTTATATTTAGGCGGTGAAATACACGAGCACCAACAGTTGTGTTTTCAATCTGAGAAAGCTCAGTATATCCATCATTATTTGCATCAAAGGCATCTTTGTTTCGGTAAAAGCCAAAGATAGACATACCAGACTTATTGCTTTCAGAAACAATAGAAGTATTGAAGTTTACATTATAGTCATTTGCAACACCATCAGTTCCACTCATTCCAACACCAGAGATATTGTTGCTAACACCAAACTCGTATGAGTTATTAATAGGATCTTTAGTAATTAGATTAACAGTACCAGCAATTGCATTGCCTCCAAATAGGGCAGAACCACCTCCGCGTGTGACTTCAATACGTTCAATCATATTTGCAGGTATCATTTCAAGACCGTATACACCAGCTAATCCGCTGAAAATAGGACGAGAGTTTATGAGAATCTGTGAGTAAGCACCTTCCATGCCATTCATGCGTAATTGAGAAAAACCACAATTCTGACAATCGTTCTCCATACGTAGACCGGGGCAAAAATTAAGACCTTCGCTTACAACATTAGATTGAGTAGAAACAAGAAGTTGAGGAGATAAAGTACTCACAACAATAGGAGCGTTTTTGCGACTTCTTTCATTTCTGTCGGCAGTAACCACAACCTGATCTAAGCCAATAGAATCTTCATCCAGAATAAAATTTATAGTAGCGCACTTACATTTCTTGACGATAACTTTCTTTTCTCCCATTTTATACCCCACGGCTTGAGTCTTTACAGTATATGTTCCACAAGGAATATCTGAGAAAGAAAATTTTCCATCCTTATCTGTGGCAGTACCAATAGTGGTACCATGTATCCAGACGCTAACAAAAGCAAGTGGTTCGTTATTACATTTTACAGAACCCTTAATAACTGGATTCGAATCATTGTTTGCGAAAAGAGATATTGTTGATGAAACAATAATCAATAGATTAATTAATATTTTTCTCATTATTTGTATGTTGTTATTTATTTGATGTAACAATACGTACCATTAGCATAAAGCAATAAGCATTACCTATGCAAATAGTTATTTGTATTGTAGATTTAAATAGTCTGGCATGTAGACATATCAGCATTATAAGATGAGAACCTTATTGTGTTTATAGGTTGACATTCATATGCTAATTTTACCAGTAAGTCTTTTAATAAATAACGTAAGAAGGAGGTCCTCTAAGAAAATTAGATCTTGTATCTATAGGCGAATAATGAATTTCGCTTATGATGAGGTTTTTATAAAGTTTAGTATTGAAAACTGCAAGTACAAGAGTAGATGCAATAAGGAAAAACAAAATAGAATGAATTACCGAATACTCATATTTCTTATGGGTATGAGTTTTAATAGGAGCAGAGTCACTAGAAGTATTATAGGGGTGAGCATGAGTAATGGATTCACCACCAGTAGTTATGTGAGTATGTAAATACGCAACATTATTGAATAGTAACGATGTTACTAAAAACAGTAATGCATATGCAATAACTTTTCTATAACCAGATATATACTTTGACTTTTGCACTAAATAGTAAGTACTTTTTTGTTTAACTGGTACAAATATAATCGACTTTTATTAAGAATGAATAAAAATAAGATCATTTATAAAATATTTAACAATTGGTTTTTATGATTTTAGTGCAATGTTTAAAGTAAATAAAATATTATATTTGTTAGTAATAAACCTATAATACTAAAATTAATATGCGTGAGATATTTAAAATAAAGAACCCTTTTAAGAAACAGAATTGGATTTCATACCTAATAGAATTAGTAATTGTAGTTCTTGGTGTTACAATTGCATTTCAATTAAACGTATTGCAACAACAGCGTAAAGAAAATAAAGAAAAACGATTCTTTACCTCAAGAATGTTGTTGGAGGTAGAAAGTAATCTTGATAATATAGATGGTGTAGTTAAATATAGAAATGTTATTGTAAAGAAGACTGCAATGCTGGTTAAGTATATAAAGGGAGATACGTTGTTAGCTAGTGATTTGTTAGATACATGTGTTGTTATTCCAGGTAATTATTCAATTCCTGATATACGTACGGATTATATGAATTCATATCTTGAAAGTTATATGGGGAATGCAAATGATGAATTTATTACCAGATTATTCAATCTTAAGTCATCACTTGAAAATTGTAGGGATTTGCAGTCCCAAGCTTTTGAAGCTAAAGGTGATTTTTCTAAGATGCTTCTTGATAAATATGATATGAATTTCAATCTAACAAGAACTGACTTCATAAGAACTAATAAGTTTTACACCATGGTGAATCAGATTCAATGGTATGATGCTAAGCTAGGTAGATATTATGCACGTATTCACGAAGATTTAGTTCAGCTTATTTTAATTTTAAAAGCCGAACTAAATAAATAGAAAATTATATCTAGTCGATGTATGTTTCTATGATTTTACATTTCGTAGTAGGGAATAGTACAACGGTATCTAGAATTGCAGGAATAAGAACTGTTTCACCTTTTGAAACCTTTATCTTATCTTCTTCTTGATAGTCAATATAGAACTCACCCTCAAGACACATATATACAATAAAAGAATCTGTGTTGTAATAATCTTTCTCAAGCTCCTTGTCAAATTCAATAACGTTAGAAGTGAAATAATCACACTTAGTTATAAGGGCCGTTTTGTTAAGGTCTTTATCGTAATCAATACGATGTTTTTTCTCGTATGAATAGTTTAAAGCATCTTTAGCTAAATCATTATGAAGTTCGCGAAGATTACCATCAATATCTTTTCTATTATAATCAAAGACTCTATAGCTGATGTCTGAAGTCTGTTGAATTTCTGCCAATAACACTCCAGCACCAATGGAATGAATAGTGCCAGAAGGAATTAAAAATGTATCATTATTGAAAGTAGGTTCGGTATTTAATATAGATTCGATATTCTCGCCTTTAATCTTTTGGATAAACTCACCTTTGTCAGATTCCTTATTGAATCCAATAGTAAGTTTTGCATCTTTTTCAGCATCGATAACATACCACATCTCTGTTTTTCCATAGGCTTTGTGTTTCTCTTTAGCAAATTCATCGTTAGGATGAACCTGGATAGAAAGTTTTTCCTTAGCATCAATAAACTTAAAAAGAAGAGGAAATTCAATACCAAACTTCTCATAAACCTTTTCTCCGACAAGGTCACCCATGTATACCTCAATAAGTTCTTCAATATTATTTTCTTGAAGGAAACCGTTTGATATCACAGAAATATTATCCTGAATAGCTGATAATTCCCAGCTTTCCCCAGTTTTAATATTTGTGTCGATATCTTTATTTAAGACAGTAGATAATTTATTACCGCCCCAGATTTTCTCCTTATAAATTGATTTGAACTTTAGTGGATATAGCATGTTTTTGTATATTTTTCTTTTGAAATAGTTACAAATATAGTTAAAAAGCTTGAAAAGCTACAAACTACAACAATGCTTGTTTTATAGCTTGGACAAGTAGGTTAGGTTGTTCTGAATGAATCCAGTGACCAGCCTTAGGAATAGTGTAGATTATAGCCTTAGGGAAAAAGTTATTAACAGTGTTAATAACTTTGTTAGAGACATAGTCTGACAAGTCTCCGCGTATAAATGTACATTCTTCTAAATAATGATGATTATCATCTATATTGTTGTCAAGAATATTTGATAAGTTAGATTCAATAGCCTTGAAATTAAGTTTCCATTCAAAAGATTTATTCTTGGTCTTTCTAAGATTTTTAGCTAGTAATTGCTTTATGTTATTAGTACATTTAAGTTTATTATATAGGTCGGTATATGACAGAATTTCACTCAGTCCGATATTGTTAAAACAGTTAATAATAGAAGTATGGAACTCAGTCTGTGCAGGTGTTAAATAATTATTGTAATCAACTGGAGCAATATCCACAATAATAAGTTTGTCAATTAGATCAGGAAATTTACAAGCAATAGCCATTGCAATCTTACCTCCCATAGAATGTCCGATGATAGAAATCTTACTCATATTTAAAGAATCTATTAAAGAGATTATATCCCCTATAAGAATATCGTATGAAAATTCATTTGAATGAAATGAATTACCATGATTACGAAGGTCTGGGATTATAAGTCTGTGATTTACAGAGAAGTGTTTGGCTATGGATAACCAATTATCTGAACATCCGTATAATCCGTGAATAAACATAATAGGAGAGCCTTTTCCAAAATCTCTATAGAATAAGTCCATTTAAATTCTTATCTTTAATTGAATAATATATCAAAGATAAACAAATGATAGCAAAACAAATAATCAGTGAAAATTTACCCATATTGAATATTCATGACAAGATTTATAATGTTTTGAATATGATGGACACTTTTGGAGTTTCTCATTTACCTATAGTGCATAAAGGAGAGTATTTAGGGATTATATCTGAAGAAGATTTGTATCAAATGAGGGATTCTAATCAGGAAATACTTCCATGTAATCTAATAAAACATGCAGATTCATGTGTATTTGAGAATCAACACATATATGATGTTGTAAGCATGATTTCCAGAAACAAACAGACGGTAGTACCTGTTGTAACACAAAACAGGGAATTTCTGGGATCGATAATAGCCTTTGATGTATTACTTCATCTAGACAATCTATTAAGTGCTGAGATTCCTGGTACTATTGTGGTTCTGGCATTAAATAAGATAGACTACTCATTATCTCAGATATCACAAATAGTTGAGTATAATGATTCTAAGATACTTAGTTTGTATACTTCGAGTAATAAAGATTCCAGAAAAATGAAGTTGACTATTAAGATAGAATCTGATAATATAGAATCGATATTAGAGAGTTTTAATAGATATGAATATGACATAATAGATGTGCATGCTCCAGAGACACCAGTTACTGATGTCTATAATGATAGGTACGATAATTTAATGAACTTTTTGGATATTTGATTAGCTAATTTTGATTAGCTATACTATCCATGTATATTTGTTCTGATTTAAAACTAAAGTATCAAAATAATGAAGATAGCTATATACGGAAAGCGAATTGCGGAGGAATTTTTACCTTATATGTCATCAATGCTTAGAAAGCTTGATAATAAAGGTGTTGGTGTGGTTGTATATAGACCATTTAAGGATTATGTAGAAAGAGAGTTGGGTTTCTCGTTTGCAAATGTGGAGTTGTTTGACGAGAATGATGATATAAGCGGTGATATTGATTTTGTATTTAGTGTAGGAGGAGATGGTACATTTCTTGATAGTGTTATGAGTGTTAGAGAATCTGGGATTCCAATTGTTGGAATAAATAGTGGAAGACTTGGTTTTTTAGCAAATATCTCATGTGATGATATAGATGCAGCTATAGATGATATAATAGATAAGAAATACACTATTGAATCTAGAAAAATACTGAAAGTTGAGTCTAATAATGGATATTTTTCAAATTTTAAATACGCACTAAACGAGTTTACTGTTCAGAAAAGTGAAAATAGATCAATGGTGACAGTTAAGGTCTATATAAATGATGAATATTTAGCATCATACTGGGCAGATGGATTGATAATAGCAACGCCAACTGGATCTACAGCTTATAGTCTAAGTGCAGGTGGGCCAATTGTTGTGCCACAATCCGATGTATTAATTCTAACTCCAATATGTCCTCATAATCTAACATTTCGTCCATTAATAGTATCTTCTTCTGATAAGATACGCCTGAAGATAGAAGGTCGTTCTCCTAATTTTGTAGCATCAGTTGATTCTCGTTCGGAAGTAATAACATCTAGTGATGAATTTGAAATAACTAAAGCAGATTTCTCAATAAATGTGTTAAAATTAGACAGGTATGATTTTTATACTACTCTACGTAATAAATTGATGTGGGGTGCGGATAAAAGGAATTAATGAAGATGCAAGATAATATTATGTATTTTTAGTAAAGTTCAAAGGATTTATTATTTTTGTTAAAGAGTTGTATGAGAAGATTTGTATTGTTTGTATTTTTATTGATTTCATTAAGTGGGAAAGCTCAACATAATGACGATGTAGGAATTATGGTTGGGGGAGCATACTATTTGGGAGATATAAATCCATCTCAACATTTTTATAATCCAAAACCAATGTTTGGATTTATATATAGATATAATTTTAATGACTGTTATGCTCTAAGAGCATGTACAACTCTAGGAAAGATAGAGGCTTCTGATTTAGACTTTTCAAATCAATTGCAACAAGACAGAAAGGCGAGATTTAGTAATGAATATATGAGTTTCGCATTACAATTTGAGTATAATTTTTTCTCATTCTGGGTACCGAAACAAAGATGGAGTAAAAAAACAATACCGTATTTGTCATTAGGGGTAGGTTATTTTCTAAATACTTCAGAATCAACCGTGTTTATGCCTTTTTCAATAGGTATGAAACGTGTGATACTTAAAAATTATACATTGGGTTTAGAATGGACGTTTTCTAAATCTTTTACAGATGATTTGGACTATTTATCAGATCCTATGGAAACCGGAGAGAGTAGTTCCTTGATAAATAATGATTGGGTGGCATATGTTGCTGTGTCATTTACATATAGATTTTCGGTAGATAAAGCATGCCGATTCTTTAATGAGAAATAAAACAACAATAATGGGGATAGAAAATATTGATATGCAGAGAATTCCTGATCATGTGGCAATAATCATGGACGGGAATGGCAGGTGGGCCAAACAAAGAGGAGAAAAAAGATTAGTTGGACATCAACACGGAGTAGATGCTGTTAGAAGAACAGTTGAAGGATGTATTGATTTAGGAATAAAATATCTTACAGTATATGCTTTTTCCATGGAAAATTGGGCTCGTCCTAAAGAAGAGGTTGATGGCTTGATGGAGTTAATGGTTCAGGCTATTATTGCTGAGATAGAGAATCTTCAGGATAAAGATGTGAAACTGGCTGTGATAGGAGATATCAGTAAACTTCCTGAAAAGGCCCGTAAGACATTAGAAAATTCAATAGAGAAGACTTCAGATAATAAAGGTTTATGTTTTGTGCTAGCGCTTAATTATGGATCAAGATGGGAAATCCTAGAAGCAACAAAACAGATAGCCCAAGATGTAAAAGAAGGAAATATAGAGATTGAAGATATAAATGATGATATGTTTTCTGCGAAATTAAATACAAGTGGAATTCCTGACCCCGATTTATTGATTCGAACAAGTGGAGAAAGTAGACTAAGTAACTTTCTACTATGGCAATTAGCCTACACAGAATTTAATTTTATAGATAAATTTTGGCCGGATTTTCAAAAAGAAGACTTATATTTGGCAATCTTCAATTACCAGAAACGAGAAAGACGTTTTGGAAAAACAAGCGAACAATTATAAATAAATAATTATAGGATGATAAAAAAGGCAAGTCTGGTTTTCAGTATAATACTACTATCTATAATAAATTCATACTCACAAGATACAATCGTTAGTCCTGATATATATTATTCAAGTCCTCAGAAATATGAAATAGGACAAATAAAAGTTGAAGGAGTAAAGTATTTAGATGAGGATGTTCTTTTACAGCTTTCAGGATTGACAGTTGGAGAATCTATCATGATTCCTAGTGATAGGATAACTAAAGCAGTTAAAAAATTATATGCTGAAGGATTGTTTTCTGATGTAAAGATATTGGCTGATAAAATAGTTGGAAATAAAATATACCTAAGAATATTTCTGCAAGAGCGTCCAAGATTGTCCAGGATCGAATATAAAGGAGCCAAAAAATCTGAAGAGAAGAAAATAAAGGATCGTCTTAAATTACAGGCTGGAGTGCAAGTCACTGATAATCTTGTAATGAATACAAAATATATAATAGAGAAGTATTATAAGGAAAAAGGTTTCTATAATATAGGTGTGGAAATCATACAAAAAGATGATGCTGAAAAGGAGAATAATATAATCTTAGAGATTAATATTAAGAGAAAAAGTAAAATAAAGATTTCAAACATTTTTATTGCAGGAAATAAAGAAGTGAAAGCTTCAAAATTAAAGGGTGCAATGAAAAAGACTAAGGAGAAATCATTAATTAACTTCTTTAAATCAGCTAAGTTTATAAAGGAAGAGTACGAGGCAGATAAGATATTACTTTTAGAGAAGTATAACGAAAAAGGTTATAGAGATGCTGTGATTTTATCTGATAGTGTAGTTCCAGTATCAGATAAGAGAGTAAATGTTTATATTAACGTTGAAGAAGGAAGTAAGTATTTTTTCAATAATATTAAATGGGTAGGTAATACCGTATATACATCTGAACAATTAACAGGTGCTTTAAAACTTCAAAAAGGAGATGTGTATAATAGTAGTCTGCTAAATAAGCGTTTAAAGGAAGATGATAGGTCAGTACATTCTCAATATCTGGATAATGGTTATTTGTTTTGTGATATAGCAACTGTAGAGACGGTTGTTGGAAAAGATTCTATTGATTTGGAATTAAGAGTAATGGAAAGACAACAAGCAACAATAGATAAAGTTGAGATAAAAGGTAATATCACAACTCATGAACATGTTGCAAGACGAGAATTGTTTACTTATCCTGGAGATTTATTCAGTAAGAGTTTAATAATGCGAAGCGCTAGAGAATTAGCTCAGTTAGGGCATTTTAATCCAGAAACAATAGCACCAGACGTTCGTCCTAATGTTGAAAACGGAACTGTAGATATTGTTTATAGTCTTGAAGAGAAAGCTAATGACCAGATAGAATTATCTGGAGGTTGGGGAGCTGGTATGATTATTGGATCAGTTGGATTAAAATTATCTAACTTTTCAATAAGAAATGCATTGAATCCAAGTGCATGGAGACCAATACCAAGAGGAGATGGGCAGACTCTTAGTCTGAAAGCTCAAACAAATGGTAAGTATTATTCTTCATTTTCACTATCTTTTATGGAGCCTTGGTTAGGAGGAAAGAAAAGAAATTCACTTAGTACATCAATATACTACACACACCAGACAGGTTATGCTTCAGGTTCTGGATATAGTCCATATTCTATGTATGGAGGAGGTTATGGACAACCTGCTCAAGATGACAACAAGTTAATGGATGTATTTGGTGCATCAGTTGGATTAGGTCGAAGAGTAAAATGGCCAGATAACTATTTTACAGTATATAATGATGTTAGTTACCAGCATTATACGTTGAAGAATTGGCAGTATTATATTGTTCAGAATGGAGAAGTTAATAACTTAAGTTTTTCAACAACAATTTCGAGAAATAGTACTGATAGTCCATTGTATCCAAGATCAGGTAGTAATTTTTCTTTTAAAGTATCATTAACTCCACCATATTCATTGTTTGATAATAAGGACTATTCTGATCCAGATATGACAGATGCTGAGAAGTATAAGTGGATTGAATATCACAAGTGGGAGTTTAAGGGAAAAATGTTTACTCGTTTGACTAAAAACACGCACACGCTTGTATTATATACTGGAATAGAATATGGATTCTTAGGTTATTATAATAAAGATAGAAAATCGCCATTTGAAGGATATGAAGTTGGTGGTGATGGTATGTCAGGATATAGTTTATACGGTAAAGAATACATTAAATTAAGAGGATATGGTAATAGTGCCTTGACTTCTCTTAATAGCGATGGTTATAAAGAGGCAAACTTATATTCTAAATTTACAATGGAATTAAGATATCCATTATCTCTTGCTCAGCAAGCAACAATCTATATGTTAGGATTTGTTGAAGCTGGTAATTCATGGTCTAAAATGGATGAATTTAAGCCATTTGATTTATATAGATCTGCTGGTGTTGGTGTAAGAATCTTTTTACCAATGTTTGGATTGCTAGGAATTGACTGGGGATATGGATTTGACAAAACAATGAATCCAAGCGATTATAAGGGGCAGTTCAGTTTTGTGTTAGGAAAAGAGTTTTAAATTTAATGTTTTTTCATTATCTTCGTTTGAGGAGGTATTGATGGATATATGAAAAAAATTGCAAGTTTTTTTATTATTTTTTTTGTAGGAACATTCTTTGTTTCTGGGCAAACCAGGTATGCTTTTGTGGATACACAGTATATTTTAGAACAAATACCAGAATATGAAGTTGTAAAAAAGCAAATTGATGCAGCTTCCCTGGAGTGGCAGAATGATTTGGATTCTAAATATAATGAGATAGATTCTTTAATCAATAAATTAAAGATTGATCAGGTTTTTCTTTCTCCTGCTATGAAAAGTAAAAGAGAGAAGGATATTTCTAAAAGACAGGTTGATTTAAAGAAATTAGAGAGTTTTTATTTTGGTAAGAAAGGTGAGTTGTATAAAAAAAAGCAAGCCTTGTTAAAGCCAATATTAGATGATATTTTTGAAGCAATTAAAGATATTGCAGTAATAGGAAATTATGGAGCAGTATTTGATCGTTCGTCTGGATTAAGTGTATTGTATTTTAATCCACGTCTTGATAAAAGTGAAGCTGTTTTAGAGAAATTAGGATATAAAACAAATTAGAAATAAAATTTACACTATGAAAACATCAATTAAGATTTTCGTTATAGCAATGTGCTTGTTTGCTTTTAATGCAGTTTCAGCACAGACAGCTCAGAAATTTGGTCATATTGAATCTAATAAATTAATGGCTATTATGCCAGAGATGAAAGCAGCTCAGGCAGATCTTCAAAAGAAAGCTACGGAGTTTGAAACTCAGATTAAAAGCATGAGAGGTGAGTACGAAAAATTGATCCAGGCATATCAAGCTGGTGAGAAGACAATGTCTGATATTGTTAAGCAAGCTAAAATTAAGGAAATACAAGATGCTGAGCAAAGAATTCAATTATTCAGTCAGCATGCACAACAGACTCTTCAAAAAAGTAAAGAAGAAATGATTAAGCCTGTAATTGAGAAAGCAAATAATGCAATTAAAGCAGTTGGTAGCGAGCAAGGATTTATTTATATCTTTGATTTAAGCGCAGGAAATATTTTATATCATTCTTCAAAGAGTGTTGATATTTTCCCATTAGTAAAGAAAAAACTAGGTATACAGTAATAGTTGTGTAAAGATAATATGTGAGCTGCTTCATTATGAGGCAGCTTTTTTTTATATTAGAATATTATTAATAAAAATGATTAGTATGGGTGCAATTGGTGTTTTTGATTCTGGATATGGTGGTCTGACAGTCTTGAAATCGATACGTGAGAAACTTCCAGAATATAGTTATATATACATTGGAGATAATGCCAGAACACCATACGGTACTAGATCATTTGATGTGGTATACTCATATACGCTACAATCTGTTTCTAAACTTTTTGAAATGGGTTGTAGTCTTGTTATTTTGGCTTGTAACACAGCATCTGCTAAAGCATTACGTACAATACAACAAAAAGACTTGCCATT
>Ga0193964_1000050_pt1 | contig 60798 bp, 100 predicted proteins | sample FB_7_MG_FD_140323 | JGI IMG/M metagenome (GOLD analysis project Ga0193964, IMG submission 140323) | Microbial mat bacterial communities from the Broadkill River, Lewes, Delaware, United States - FB_7_MG | ecosystem: Environmental > Aquatic > Freshwater > River > Microbial mats | place: USA... | reverse complement strand
TTGATGTTGGGCTTATTGCGTCAATCAAAGCCTTTAATGCCCCAAGCCCATCTGTTGCGTTGCTAAGGTCGGCCTGGATACCATCAACAACAGTGTCAACTGTGGATAGATTTACAGCCTGAGCAATAGACGTCAAAGCTCCTGAGTCGGGTAAATTATCGGTAGTAGCCTTAATGCCATCAATCAACGTATCAATAGATGCCAGCAAACCTGGGATCGTTGTACCGCTATCCTCTAAAATTGCCGACAATTGTGTTGAATTAGCGTCAATGTGGGCTGTTATCTCAGACGTTGTCGGAGGGGTTGTGGTGTTCGCGCCATAATCAGCTAAAGCAATATCACACTGAGCGTTAACATCATCTGTTGATACATCATTAAGCAACCCGATCGCAGAATAAGCGTCACCTGTCTGTGGGGTTGTGGTGTAAATATTGACTGTTTGAACAAAAGCGCCCGAAATAGACATAGTAAAAGCAATATGTGCATAATTCGTTTCTGCTTGAGTTGGAATATATGACCAAACACCATTCCCCTCATGGACAGATGTCCCTGAACCTGTTGCCTGTGTGCCTCCATCGCCTAAGACATAAACAGTCGGGGTCCCGGATGTGATAATGCTTCCGTCTGTTGTCGATAGCATTTCGAAACAAATACTCTGATCGCCTGTATTTTTTATCATTGGATTATCCTCGTTGGTTTTGAGGCGTTTAGTGCTGCTAAGTTAAAAGTTGGTATATCACCGCTCGGAATAAAATACGTGCGGAATGTTGGGGGTTGGATTAGGGCGTACGGGTTGTCGTACAAGTATGACACCTGACCATTGGACAAATAACCATTATATACAAGCAACGAACTTATCGTAGCGTTTAGATAAACTGACTTGCCCGGGTTGTATAACACATATGTGGTAACAGCGCTATCTGTGATGGTCCCGTTGACTACATACGATGGTGACATCCTGTCGTTATAAATATGCCGCAGGTTGTCACCATCCCATGTAAAACCAAGCATAACCTGCTGTTTGGTTTTGATTTCCCCGAAAGAAAAGTCGTTGGCGGCGGTCCATCCGTTAACCCCTGTCGTACCCAACAAGTTCCTGACTGTTCCTGAACTACTGTCCTGGATACCGGCACTGATTGAGTTGTCAGCCTTGAATATCGTACTTGCCTCAGTTACAACTGAATGTAGCGTTACGAGCGCAACAATTGACAACTTAGATAAACCGTTTGTGTTTGTTACAAACGAAGGGTTTTGTAACAAACTATCATCTACAGCATTACCGAAACCGTCAAACCCCCAGTCACCCGCCGCAACAGACATTGTTGTATAAGGTACGCCTGATATTACAGACCTGGCGTCACCAACAAACTCCCACATTGGATAGTATGCAATTATATTCCCCCCAAGCATACCCATCTGCTCGCAGTTGTTGACCACACTGTGTTCGACCAAGCTACCAGGACCCCACTGCTTGGGCCTTTGCTTCCACAAACCTCGCAGGAAAGTCATTACTGAGCCTGCGGCAAAATCGGTACAATATTGAGCGACGCGGTAAATCCTACGTCTTCCGCAGCTATCGCAATTCGTGACAATTTATCCGGATAAAAAAGTGGTCCCAAGGGATATTCTCCTGTTTCCGCAGATGGTATTTTTACGTTCAACGATCCTGTATCAAACTTTGCCGGTGTGCCTGTCGATGCTCCGGAATAATACAGCCTGCAAATAGCATCACCTCCTGTGTGTGCTGTGACGTTAACAAAGCATTGATACGCATGTGCCCCTGCACAATTGCCAGTAAGCGTATTGTCAAGCGTAACGCAACCAGTTGTATCAAGTGCAGCGTCTGCGGTAAGGGCAATTGACGATTGGGCTTCAATACTAGAATCGTAAATAATAGGTATTCGCGTTGCCATTATTCAAAATCCTCCAAGGTAATTTTCCGATCAAAAAGTTCTTCGGACCTGGACTTCAACACCTCTCCTTTGCGCATGAGCCTATTATATTCATCATCAGTTCCTACCCCTACAAGGTTTAAGCTTTTTAGTAAATCTCGTACTGGCTCAAGTGATAGGTTTATGCCTTTACCCTCGACTTCATCCATGATCATCTTTATGTCTTGTCCTAATTGAGTTGTTCCTGACATAAACTCTCTTAGTGCAATCCTGGACGGCTGGCTAAGATAAATTATGAATAAATCGCTTTTTGATATCATCACTGGTTCTATTGATATCACCCACGATTCAACACTGGCAGACCCAGGTTTATTCAGTGCCTCAATAATTATTCTAGGGCTCGCACCGGTAAGTTCTGGATGCAAGTCTATTTCTGTTTGTAATCCTTCAAGCATGTCTTTAAAATCCTTTGTTCTGTTTCATTTAAACGCCCCGGCTATGGCTTCTTAATTTAACTTCATCAAATATATGATTGCCATTCATCTCTCCAAGCCATGAAATATCTATATCAGTAATGGCAACCCCGGTTTTATCTTCATAGTCTTCTATTAGCTTCTTGAGTTCCTTTAAAAAGAGCCTTGTGCTGTCTTGTTTTTCCATATATTCAACCGTTATCCTTATTACCGTTTTCGCATGGGAACATATATTTAAATTCATCAAATTTTGACGTATCCACACCAAAACAGTTGGCCATGAACATTGCGGCAGCTATATTTGCTGCTTTGTTTTCCACTCCATTGTCATATGCTGCCATGGCTAAATCGCAATGCCATCCCCATGCATAAGATTTATCATCCTTCAAAGCATTTGTAATTGCAGTCATTGCCTGTTCAATACTTAAATCTTCCATACATCCCCCGTTATTTTCAAGTCAAAAATGTAGACCCGATGCCACCAAAGCTGCTACCCTCGTTTGCAATGGCTGCCGCAATCTCTACCGGGTCCGCGTTCTCGTTGATCAACCCTCGACGTTTCATTTCGTCAATAACAGTAGTCCTGTCCAATATGCTTAATTTAAATGCATTTAGTAATGTGTTTGTATCAAAGTTTTGCAATGCAAGACTAAAATCAGTATTAACAACCGCGCCACCCTTGAATTCAACGCCAAGCATCTCACACATAAAGCCAAGCGCCGTGTTTAATACATCCTGACACTCCATTGCCGTTGCGTTTAAAAAGCTGCCTGTTTTGGCCCCTGTTAATGCCTTCTCAGTTGCTGTTATGTTGCCGGATCTATCGTTTGCTATTAGATCGAGCCCCCACAAGGACATTAACGTCTCAATCCTGTCAAGGTCGGTCCATCCGTCCCCTATCGCTTTCCCTGAATGCTCAACATACATTAACTCGCCAAACTCGCTGCTTGAAAGTATTAAATTACTCGGGGCTATTACAACCTTTCCATTTTCATCAACGTCGAGCATTTTGGCGAATAAAATAGGCACCCTGCAAAAGTGTAAAATATTATTCTGATCGCTGGATGATACCCAGTGCTGCTGGTTTAGCTCTGCAAGGCCTGTCAACGGAGGTTTAGATGTGAACTCAGATATTTTTTTGCCTGTGAATAGGCTCGCCAGGCAGATTTTATTTAGCGGAGTAGATCCAGAGTCATGTAAAACAAACTCATCTTTTTTGCTCTCCCGGTAAACTTCCCACCTGCCTGGATAAACTGCCCTGATTTGGTCTATCTCTTTAACATCAAAAGCACCATCATCTTCCTTTACTGTTTCTTTTATTCTGATTTGTGCAAGCTCCATATCTGGTCCGAGCTTATACCCAATCAGATTCCCGGCTGGCACATGGACAAAATAAGGACGCCTACCAAGCTTGTTGTCTTGGCTTTTGTTCGTTTTGATTTCGTTCCCGTCATCGTCTTTGGGTAGAGGTTGAACATCAACGAATATATGGCCAGTTCCGTTAATGATAGCCCATTCAAAAAAATCCCTTGAGAATCTGGTCAAATTACGCTTTAAAAGGTCCACGTTGTCCATCAGGTCAATTACTTCTTTTGGCGTGTCTTCCTGGAATGTAACCGGTTTGTCGAACACCTCACCACCCAGAATTGAGATTGTCCGCTCATACCCACCAAACAAAAAAGACCTTAAAAGCCTTGCTTGATAATCCTTTGTGCCCTCGCGCTCTTCTTGCGGTAAAAATTCTTGGGCTGCATCTCGCATAGCCTGTGTGCCGCCCATCAGCGCATGTGGCAATGCAAGCGTTTTCATTAACTCGGTATATTCTTTGGCTGGTATTGACGGATCTTGCTTATCTACCATTTTTCCCACGCTCCCATTTCCACAAACCCACCTTCTGAATTAAATTCAAACAATATTTCTTGGTTGCTTTGGGTCTGTTTACCGTTAATACTTGGGCTTAAACAAATAAACAGTTCAGACGGCTTTGACAGCTCAACTGATTTATATTCAACGCCCAATTCATTAAAAGTGTTTTTCAGTTTTTCCAGGTCAGTCATTATTTCCAAGCTCCCATTTTCACGAACTTCCCTTGCTCATCGAACTCAAAATCTGTATAAAACAACGAAAACCCAGACACCTTTTTAGATCCTTCTTTGCAACAAACAAAGACATCGTCGTGTTCGTCCCTTTCCACAGAGAACTCAACCCCGAATTCATCAAGCAGTCCTTTTAGTTTTTCAAAATCTGTCATTATTCATGAATCCACATTTTAATAAATTTACCGCTAAAATCAAATTCAAAGCTTGCCGATCCTTCGCCGCTGACCATGTCCATGCCTGATTCGCATTCTACTATGACTGCACTCCTGCTATAATTATAGCATTTCGATTCGACACCGGAATCAGTTAGCATTTGCTTAAATCTTTCAAAGTCAGTCATTATTATAGCCTCATTGATTGTGTTGTTGGCGGCATACGTTTCTTGATCGGGAATTTTGCGTTTAGATAATACCTTATCGCCGTTCCGATGTCTTGAACCCCTTCAGTGTCTCGCTCTTCGTGAAACACAGACCCCTTTTTTAACTGTATAGTCCCTAATTTGTCTATGGTCTTGCACTTCTCAGGGTTCACAAAAAACGATCTCTTGCCTGTTGCGTCAAGTATTTTGGCTCTTACTGCATTTTGCCCATTCTTTATAGGCCCGTTTTCCCTTGGGACTTTCATATATACTTTAAACCCAGCCTCCTCAAGCAGCTTTTTGAGTATCAAGTAGTTTGATTCAAGCCCATGTTTCGCCCCTTTGTTCCCGTCTGCGTCACCATATATATATACAGGACATTTGGTGTGTTCCTTGTACCTCTCAATAAATTCAAGCCCTGCCATTTTAGCGTCAGCGCCACTTATCACAAATTCATCAACTGCATAAACGTCGTCGCCGTACTCTTGCAAAACACCAGAGCATAACGGAACAAAGTTGAAATCATGCGTCCAGATTATAGGCCTGCCTGGATCAAACACTTTGTCCGTGTGGTTTTCTTTTCCATAATTTGCGTATACATAAGATCCTGGATCACTACTACCATATTTATTGAGTATGAAGACATTAACCCATTCGATTGGCTTTCCTGCGATCTGTTTAAAATAATAATCTATGCCTATAACATGGTTCTTTATGTTTTCAGCTTCAGGGTTTTCTATAAACTCAGGCTCTTTTGTGGTACCGATATTAATAAGGGCTGGCGGTTGGTCAAAAAACTCCCAATCGCTTGGCTTTTCTGTTTCAGCCATCTTATACCACCAATTTGCTTCATCAGGTGAATTGGTGTCCATAATAACACCGGACCAATTAAAGCCGCCCATGCTTTTTGATGGATATCTGTTAACCCTACCCGTACCCATAGAGACATGCGTGTAGTCAATCTCAGATGCCTCATTAAACCATATACCGGTAAACTCAAGTGATTTTAGTTTTTTAACATCTTTGGGATGATCAAGGGCTAAGAATATAAGTTCGCATTCAACGACAGTCCCATCTTTTAAAGGAAATGTCATAACGCCTTGAATGGGGTGCCCATATGATATCTTTGTTACGCTGTCAAACCAGTCAAGCCACGTTGATATGGTGGTTGTTCTAAGCTCCCCATATGTCCCACGTACTATGCCCCATTTTGATTTACGCTTTCCTTCAAAGGCCGTTTGATTGATTGATTTTAAAAGGATTTCCATGCAACACCCGACGCTTTTCCCACTACCGATACTACCACGCAGTCCTCGAACAAATGCATTTGACTTATGAAAACTTCTAATCGTTGGTTCGGCTTTGTAGTTTATATCCACCGCTAATCGCCTAAATCAATGTTGAACACTATTTGTTCTTTTTCTTCCGAGTCCTTGCTTGATTCTTTCTCTCGGTAACCACGATTTTTACCCTGACACTTCAAATACCAAATAATGGCACCCAAATCTTCGTCTTTTATTTTCTGAATTAGTTTATGTTCCGACAGGTCAAGATAAGACTCCCGTATTTCCAACAACGTCCTCTGTAACTGTGGACTTTTTTGAATCCTTGCATAGATAGCTTGATATGTAACACCAAGCTTCTTGGCTGCGTATGTGGTGAATCCACCTGTGGCCCTTAAAGCTGCATCTATTTCCCCTATCGACAAAGACATTTTTTATATATAAACTTTCTTAATCATAGCATAAAGATTAAATGTTGATAAACTTACCAAGCCCCATGACCATTTGCATGTGAGAACATCCCGGCTGAATACATAAAATTAATCAAATAAACACCCCTTTTATACAGCACATTTAAAAAAAATGCAAAACTATTGTTTTTATTGTTGACAACCTATGCTTGTTAGTATATATTGAACTTAAGAGTGAGACAAAAACCACTAACAAAGGAGAAAAAGAAATGGAAGAATTAGCAATGTTGGCTGTAGAAAAAATCAATGGTTATAGATCAAACAAAACAATAATGGATTTTGTAACAAAAGAAGCGAGGGAGAAGGTTGCCGCAGAGATCAGAGCAGAATACAAAGGCGGCACAACCTATAAGGCTGTAGAGCTTTTGGAAATAAGACACCAGAATATTAAAGATCGGGTGAATACATACATTGACGCAGGCCTTGTTGGCTGTTACATGGCATCATTCGCACAATAAACCCAAAAGCCCGGGCAACCTGGCAACAAAGGAGAACAGATTGTGAAAAAAGTAATACCAACATTAGGATTTATAGCAGGCCTTTTAATGGCCGGATCAGAAGGCCCAATATACATAAATTTTATCGGCCTTGGCGTTTTTTTATTAAGCTGCAAGGAGATATAAAGAATGGAATTTATAGCAACAATAGAAGACTCATTTTTTGAATATGAAGTCAAGGCTTACATCACGAATGAATGTGTTGATATACTTGATATATACTTTTTTGGAGATCCTTTAAATTTGAAACAATTCACAATGTTTATCGTAAAATACGGGATCGATGACCTCTTGAATGAGATCAAGGCACAATTCCGTAGGCACTGTGAAGAGCAAAAAACAGAAGAATTGATTGAAAGGTTTATTGATTCCAAGCCATAATAGTTAAAGCCGATAAAACCCCCACAGATTATCTCAGTGGGGGTTTTCTATTTGGATCTCCATAAATCAGAATGGAATATCATCGTCAGGAGGTTCTTGTTGATTGTTTTGTGGTTCGTGTCGACTCTGACCACCACTATTCCCTCCGTCAGTATAAAAGACCTTTGCATTCCCCAAGATTGGCAATTTAACACCACCCTGTCGTTCTTCTTTAGTTACTGACTGCGAGATTATGCCATTGTCTCCATACTGGCCTACATTTTCAGTGTCAATGAATGTAGTAAGATCTACATAGACACCTTTCGTTCCCTTGTAAAATCTACTCTTATCAAGCTTTGATACATCTATTCTTAAATTCACACCTAATTTCATGATTAATCCTTTTTTGATAAAGTTAGTTTTGACGGATAAGGCATATAAAGTTTTGGTTTAGAGTTAGGCCCGGTGATCACCTCGACTAAATACCCTGTATCATACCCACCTGGTATTTGATAACCATCAAACATACGCGTATGATTTTTAAATTCCTTATCAGCTATATTACACGGGTTACGCCCACTCTTAATTGATGATGAGCTCAAAACCCTGACAATTTTGCCTATTTTGGTTTTCGTTCTTCCGCTTGCCTGGCTTGTCCATGTTACCTTGTCGCCCACACCAAATCCGTCTTTTTTTTCTTTTAAAACCCTCCATGCCACGGACATTACCCCCCAGCAGCAAAGTTGAGGCCGATGATTATCAGTCCCACCAACATCTTCCAACATGCAAGGGAATTTCTTTGAGCATGTATCGCATATCCATTTGGTCAATTGATTTTCCTTTAGTTTTTGTAAAATGCAAAAGACCACCTTAATTATTTATGGTGGTCTTTATTTAGCACTTTTCGGCTAATGCGCCGGAACCTGGAGTTTTAAATATTATTCAAATATTCTTTATTGGGAATCGGTTTCATATCATCACCTCCTTTCTGCTTACGACCTTTTTGTCGCGTTGTCCTCAAGGGCGTAGAGGCGCGCGCGTTGTGAAATGTAAAACCACGGTTGTGTAAATCCTTATTCCGTGGGCTTCTTTGATACAGATCAAACAATGTCCTTAACATTGCGATCAAGGCTTTTTTTCATAATGTTTCCATATTCTTTTTTTCTAAAAATTTCTTAATCAAATACCGGACAAAAGAACTTATACTGTGTCCGTTTTTCTCAGCCTCATTAACTAACTTCACTATATCATCTTTGTCAAGTTTTACTTGTATCGTCTTCTTCATGTGTTATATCGTAGTTCAAAGTGTTTCGCTTGTCAAGTGTTTATTATCCATTATAATCTAATCTGATCAACAATCTTTTTGTAAATTTCTTTTATTGTTGGCCAAGGTATCTGGTGCTTTTGCGTCCAATCTATCTCACCTCCACAGGCTTCGCATTCTTCGTCTGGCCCGTTAAAATAACAAGCTGAGCATGAGTGTTCAACTTCTACAAAGAACTCTCCGATTAACAGTTCCTTTGCGCCGCTTTCTGCTGTCAACTCTTTCGGTAGTATGATTTTATCATTTTGACTTTCTGTCATATCATTATTCCTGTTTTATGTTTAAAATTGCGCGGTTGACTAATTCCGCTTCCTCTTTCATATCGAAGACCAAAACACCTATCTTATTCACAGCTTCGGCGCATGCGTTGCGGGTCTCTCTGGCCTGCTGTTTGAGCATATCTGACAAACTTTCTACATAACGATCATTGTCAGCAAACCCATCTTCAAGCTTTCCTTCCGATATCCACCGCTAAATCCATTCCTTAGCTTTCTCTTCTGTTGTCTTCATCGTTTCTCCTATATCAGTTTAACTGCTATCTACCCCCCGGGAGGGTTAACATACCTTTAGCTAACTCCATTTTATCTGACCCTCTAAACTCAGCTCTATGTAAGAATCCAAAGAACACCACCTTTTCGGTGTTTAGTTCTTTTTTTTACCAGTAGATTTTCTACAACAAACTCTTCTGTTGTGTCGCTATGCCTCACAAGTATTCGGTTACCGCAACTGATTGAAATCTTCCCTGCGCTTGGGCCTTTCTCTGTTTGCTTATCGCTAAGAAATTCTACATAGTCCCCTGCGCTTGGGTATCCACCATGGCAACACGCCGATGGACGTACAAAACCTCTTTTTTTGCAAGATGCACACAAAATAAATTTATCCATATTATCTCCCATCCCCGATCCGTTTAATTACGTCATTTGCTTTCTTTAAATCAACCGCCATAAACTTTAGCATCTCTGTTTTCTGCAAAGAAACTTTCAATAAGTCTTTATACGCCTGCTCCAAATCTTCCCTGGAAAGGCTTGATACATCAACCGTGGTGTGTTTAATAATTTTGCCCAACGCCAACCCCCTGGTGAAAATATGTTGTTTCGTGATGGAACATGATATTTTTGTCTGTGTATTTTGCGCCACTTCTGTTTTTTGCAAGATCTATAATTGCCATACCCTTCAACCCCTCTTTTTCCTCCTCAGAATCAGCATATTCTTCTGGCCTATGGATAAAAATTACAGCGTCTGCATCCTCTTCGATTTTACCTGATTGCTTTAAATCAGACAGTATCGGTCTTTTGTTACTCCTGGCCTTTAAATCCCGGTTTAGTTGTGCAAGCAAAACAATCGGTATTCCAAGTTCTTTTTTTAAAGATGATAGTCTTGTCGTATTTTCGGAATAACGAGTGGTTAAATCACTGCTGTTTACCTCCCGGTTACCGATCTGTGACAATTGATCAATAAAAAGTATCTCAGCACCTTTGTTTTTCATTCTGCGGCCTTTTCGCTCAACGTCTGATATATCCACCCCTCCCATGGAATCAATTTGGATATTGCTATTGTAATATACGCCTGCTGCATCATTCACCATTTGGTATTCTTGCATGTTAAGGCCTTTATACTGCCCGAATTTGGATGCGGTTACAGTTGATTCCATGGACAATAATCTATCAATCATCTCAAATTCTGGCATTTCGATAGAGATTAACCCGGCATGAACGCCTGCCCGGTCAAGATTTTTTATCGCTGTCAATGCAAAAGATGTATTGTGCGTCACGGTAAAATCACCCAATAAGAACAAACCGTCACCGTCAAGCTCAAACCCGTAATAATCACCCTTGCCGATAGGAGAAACATTAACACCAGTGACTAAAACGTCTTTAATTTGCCTTCTCTCTCTTGCTACTTTTCTACCTAACTTGCACGGAATTTCACATGTCTGCCCTGAAATCAAAATACGGTAGTATTTCTTTTTCTCAGTCCATCCTTGCGCCTTCTTAAATGACTCATTCAAGCTAACAAAGAAGCCCAATGACCTGGCAATAAAGGTTATGTCCTCTGCTAACTGTTTACTTTTTTGGATAATCTCATATGAATTTTTGTCTAAATGACCATCAGTGTCAATTATGCCAGCAAGCAAATCAACCCTGTCCAAAGCAGGCGCCGTTTTATATTTTTGAGGAATAAATAGGCATTTATCAAGGCCCAGCTTTCTTATTTTTTCAAGAAACGCATTTGGTTTTCCACCTGTCCGCCCGCTTGTTAGAAAATATGTCGGGCACCTTGTTCCGTTACTGTCTTGCTTTCTTATCCCAAGCCCTATTGATTTCCCGTATTCAACCCATGCGTTCTTTATTTCTTCATCAGGGGTCGTAATCCCACCATGGTTAGAACTGTGGTTACCATCACCAAGCCATAATCCAAGTTCATATGGTGGAATTTCAAACACACTGTTTTTTTCATCAAAGACAACGCCAGTTTTCCAACCTTTTGCCTTTTCTTTGAATTTTTTATTAGACGCAAGGTACTCGTCAATAGAAATGTTTATTGTACTGCCGCCACGGAACCCATAAACATTGTGTTTTCCTGAAATCTTTAATGACAATATATGATCTTTATTAACAATATAATTATCACCTTTTTTTTGGTCCACGAGATATAAATCATCATATCCTTTAGCTGTCGACTGGACTGTCTTTGGCATGCTATCCGGACCCATAAGTTTATCTCCTGGCACAACGTCTTGAACCATTTTAACTGAACCATCGTACATGATGACAGGAGTGTCTAATCCAAGGCACTTTCCGGCACCAGGTCTTCCGGCCACAACTATCAACTTAGGTCCCTTTGTTTTAAGCCGTTTATCCAGGCCAGGGAATCCAAACCGAAGGAAGTTCTCAACTTGTGTTGTATTCGCAGCGTCGATACGTTCCATGTGTTCTTGAATTATGTCTCTAACATTTCGGATATCGTCTTCATGGCCAGACCCAGTAATTGCCAAAACTCCTTTCTGCGCATCGCTCAATATGTCATTCCCAAGTTTGTCAGAATGTAGGATTTCAGAGCAAACTTTTTTTATTTGCCTGGTTATTGAGCATTCCTTAATAATGTCCATGTATTGATTGATTTTAAAAAGAGGCGAATTATCAAGGATTTTAAGCATATCCATTTCTGTTAACGAACCGCCATCAGGAAAATCCTTTTTTGTTTGGTGACAAAAAGTAACAACATCAACAGGGTCTTTCCTTGAAAGCATGTTCAGGATCGTTTTAAATGCGTTTCCGTGGCGTTTTGAATAAAAGTCATCCGGTTGTACTCGCATTTGATCAAAGAGGCTGTTTTGGGTAACTATGGAGCCTATAAGACTACATTCCGCGTCAATGTCATGGGCTGGGAGATCGTTGTTAAAATCCATATTTCTTCAAAACCTCATCTCTTGTTGTTGCCTCTGAATGACTAAATATTACCGACGGGACCGGAAAAAATCTCTCGGTTTTTGCAATCTTTACGCAAGCCTTGGCAAATGATTCGTTTGACATCTCATCTTTCAATAAGTCGTAATAGATACGCGCACGGTCAACGTTGAAGTCATAGTTAAATATCAATTCAAGTTTTTTCATTTCGTCTTTGAATATAGTTTTATCTAAAAGTTGGCCCATTTGTCCTCGTTTTGTTTTTTTGTAATGGTTTTATTATTGTTAAAATATTCAGGCTTAGGCTTAAGCCACTCCTCTTGCATCGTCCTTTCCAAGCAATCAACCGGATCAAGCCCAGCCCTGATCAAATCACCTACGCTTGTTAATAGCCCATCTATACCTCTTGTTGTTTTATACCTGCTGCCTGCCGTGAGGCTCATTCTGTATTTAATAAAAGAAATCAAGTCGCTTTGGTATTCAACAAAAGAAGTGCCGTTGATTTTCTCAATCAAATAATTCTCGAATTCTTTTTCCTTGGAAACCTTCTTTTCCCCTTGGGGGGTTAGGGGGGTATTTAGTTCTTTATTCTTTCTTTCTTCTCCTTCTTTAATAATGGCAAGACGCTCCTGGTCTGTTGCTGGTTGCTTCATTGGTCTGTTGCTGGTTGCTTCATTGGTCTGTTCGTAGTTTTTAGGGTCTTGGTAATAATCGTAATTACAGATAGTTATCATATTCCCCCTTGGACGCTTCGTTAGTGCTATCATGTGGTTGTTCATAAGACCCTTCATGCAGCCCTTCATCTGGCTCACAGTGTAACGCATTATTGTACATCCTTTATACCACTTTAAATCATCCCTAATCTGTTGATATGACCGAAAAAGTTGCCCACGCTTAACAATGAAGCCATCATATTTTTGTTCAACATAATTTGCGTTTCGTAATAAATAAAACCATGTTTCTCTGGTTACAGGGGCTGAGTGTGAAATCCATGATTCATCTATGCACCTTGGCTGCAAAATGTATCCACCGTTAATCATAGATTAAGCCCTTCTACTTTATTTTTTTGAGATGGCGGTATACTGCTGGCAGTGACAAAGAAAGAGCATTTGCAATCTCAACACCTGTCGCATTCCTGTTTTTTTCAAAATAAGCTTTTACTTTTTCAAAATTCCTTTTTCCTGCATTTTTGCCTGTTTTTGGAATATACTTCATTTTTTTAAACCTTTTTGCGGTTAATAAATAATTCTGCGTTACGAGCTTTTAGCGCCTGGCACGATTTCCGGTAATCAGTATATAATGGGCAGCTTCTACGTGAGGATCTACTTATAGGGCAATCAGGAGCGCAACAAATTTCACTGACACTTGATGGATGTGCGCAAAATTTTGCAACAGATCCATTTTCAAAATCTTTCGGCAAACCCAAAGACATCCAGAAACAATCATTACTATTGATTATAATATCCCAAGTCATCTTACTAATCCTTTTTGTTTAAATTATCATATTCGTTATATACCACGACAAAAAATATATTGCAAGAGAATAACCGGCTGCCGAAACAGCCGGGTTGTTTGTTATGTGTTGTTAAATATGAAAAGGAACAATACCGTCCCAATCGTAAGATAAAACGCCATTTGGATGATATATTAATTCGAAGGCCTGGTCATTATTTAAAATACTTATTGGCTCTGTGACGCCATGTGAGGTATGCACGGTTATCCCACGGATAAACCTGGTGTGCATGCGTCAAACATATCCTGAAGACTCTTTGTTTATTATGCTATACCCTGATAGCTCCTTGTCAGTTGTAAGGTCATATATTTGGTCTGGGCTGCTTATCTCTCTAAACTTAACAGCGTATGCGTCTATGTCCCGGCACCAATCAATCATGGAATCTATGTCAAGGCCCTTAGTTACAACACAGTTTATAGTTACTGGTATTCCGCACTTATGTGCCTTTAGAATAAAAGCTTTCATCTGTCTTGTAGTTTTAAACCCAGAATTAGTGTTTAATATACGACTATTACCAATAACATATGGTTTGTGCCTTGAAACATTTATAAAATCAACCATTCTGTCATTTATAATTTCATCAAGATCGAGTATCCCGAATCCATTGGTTGTTAAAACTACCTTTTCAAATCGGTCTCTTAATATCCTTGCTGCTTTTGTTAAGTTTAAAATATCAAGAGTTGGCTCCCCTCCTGTGATACTCACCTGTTTGAATTTCTCAGGCAACCCACCAACGACAAATTTAAGTTTTTCAAGCCAGGCTGATTTATCAAGTTCGGTATTCTGGTCATATTTATAAAAACAGAAATCACAAGAGGCATTGCACCCTCCTGGCATAATCACGCTGAAATTTGGATCATCTACTATAAAGTTTCTCATCATCATTCCCCTCTCTGAATAGCAACAACATGTTTTTTGACAGTAGGCCATGTAAACCCAAGCGCCCTTGCGCAGTCTGCAATATTCCTTTCCGGGTTTAGCTCAAACCATTTCTTTATTCTTGCCCTGTTTTTTTTGGCGTAAATAATACCGCCCGTACCGCGTCCGTTTTTCATAACTACCTCCTATTTAATGTTTGTATTTGATTATATACCACGACAAAAAATATATTGCAAGAGAAAAACCGGCTGCCGAAACAACCGGGTTGTTTGTTTAAGAGTTAAACAGCAATGTCGAATTTAATTTTTGGGTGGTGCTGATATCCATGCAAAACAGTATCAGTGTACTCCCAATCAAAAATTGACGTGAAATTAGGTGTTTTTATGTTTGGAAGGTCTTTCGGCAATCTTTCAAGTTGATCTTTAATTCCATGTATGTGGTTTTTGTAAATATGGGTGTCTCCAAGGAAGCCGATTAGCTTTCCTGGTTTAAATCCTGATTCCATGGCCAGGAGCGTTAGTAGAAGGCCGTAACTTGCAATGTTGAATGGCAGCCCCAGGGCAACGTCAACGGATCTCATGTTCCACATGAGATTGAGTCGCCCATTTATTACCGTGACCTGGAATGCATAATGGCATGGTGGGATGGCCATGCGATAGAGTTGTTGTGGATTCCAAGCAGATACTATCATCCTACGGTCATCTGGATTGGTTTTAAGCGTGGCTACCAGGTTTTTAAGCTGATCCACACCAGCATAAAATGGATCCTCGTCCCAACCCCGATATTCACTTCCGAAAAAACGCCACATAAACCCATAAATAGGTCCAAGATCACGTTCGGCCCTCATCCATTTTTTTGTTTTTTCATCATTCTCGTAGGCAACCTTAGCGGGTGAGCACCAGTCATCCCAGATATGATTGTTTCTGTCCTGCAGCCACTTTTTATCCGTTATGCCTTTGATGAAGAATTCCAATTCTGAGGAAACGAGTCTGAATGGAACATATTTACTGGTAAGCAATGGGAACCCCTCGGCCATGTCATGTTCAAACATCGCCCCGGCAATGGCAATGGTGTTTACTCCGGTACGGTTTTCTTTGATTTGGCCCTGGTTAAGGACCTTCCTGGCTATTTGCTTATATGCTATCATTCTCAATCTCCTTTTCTATTTTTTAATCAACCAAGCCTTTGGCCGTTTCGTGGGTGTTACGAACTCAACTGGTACGATAAGCTGCATACCGGCTAAACGTGTTTCTAACGTCGATACGTGTTCTTCCAGGGTGTGGATTTTTTCCATGGCAGCGATTTGCCTATCATCGAAATCTGACAATAGGTAAAAAGTGCAAGCAGTATTAAATAATAAAAATATTATTAATAGCCTGTGTGGTGTCATTATTCTTCCCACGTCCGCTTTATTGTGTCCAAAACAGCTTGGGCGTTTTCTTTTGTTTTTTTTAGTGTCCATGTTAAATATGCACTACCTTCTTCTTCGCAATATGTAACACCTTCTCCCCATTTTACTGGGCAATATTCGCAGCTTCCAGCTTCAAGACAAGCATGACAAAAATAATGGGATATCACCTCATTACATAATTCACTGTGAACCTCCGCCCACTCTTCTTTATCGGATTCGTTGTCTACAATCCACTGCCACATATCGATGCATTTTTGCTTGTTTGATTTCATTATTCCTCCTTTTGTTACCCGTGGCCATATAGACCACGGCTGTTGGTTGTTTCAGCCTATCCCATAGACCATTTAATTAAATCTTGCTTGTTGGTAAACACAGGTATCCCTAACGAGCCAGCCTCTTTTATTTCAGCTAATGTTCCTGCGGAATCCTGCCACCCGGGTACAAGGAACACCGCATCTGATGCTTTGAGCCACTCTATTGAATATTTATAAAATTGCTCAATAGTGAAGTCTGCCTCTGGATTATCAATAATAAAAGACGCATCGCTCCACGGGCAAAACGGATGAAACCCGATCTGGAATAGTTTGGCGCACATTTTCCTTCCAACTCCAATGTTTTTTAAAACGTCAATTACATTTCCAGCCGAATATGGTCCTGCTACGTAGATTCTTTTCATTTTATAGATGCCTCTTCGATAAAGTCAAAAAGAGACTTTTGATTTTGATTTCTCTCAAATGCTTCAAGGTATTTTACACCATCTTTAAAATATTCATGGTTTAGCTCACTCGCCATACCATATCTACCCATTTTAATGGCCATGTATGGGACCGTCATTATACCGCCAAAAGGGTCAAATACGACATCTCCCTTGTTGCTGTATCTGTTAATTATTCTTTTAACAATATCCATCTGCAACGGGCAGATATGGTTGTTTTGGTTGCGTTTTGTTTGGCTTGTGTTTAATGTCAACATTCTATTTATGTCAGTCCAAACAGATGGGTCTTCGCTTTCAGGGGCGATACTCATAAATGTCGATGGAAGTTTCCCATGGTCGTCAACAACTTCACCGATCTTTATGTGTTCGTCATAATCATATATTTTTTCACGGCTGTATTTTTTAAATTCAGACACAAAATCAAGCGTGTTTAATTGCGTCATTTCATCTTGGCACAACAATCTATCTCCTGACGATTTCCAAAAAGCATGAGCGTCAACCTGCCACCGAGCGCGTGAATATTCTGTGTCTTTTTTAAAGTGGTGATATTCACCGCATTCATTACATAGCCACTTCCGTTCTTCTTCTTGACCATATAAAAGTGGCTCTTCGTTAAGATCTTCTGTTTTTATATCTTCGCATTTTTTGGGCACATGACCACAACTTGGGCATGCATGTTTTATTTTTTTTTGTTTTGATATAGGCTCATCTGCATATCCCTTAGTCCTGTCGGTTTGTGGTTTCCGAAATATCAGGATGTATTCCGGAGACCCTACACCCATTTTAGACCCATCTTTGCATTGCTCAGACCATCCAAGCCTATATGTTTGATTGTTTTCCCTTACTACATCTGTAACAACTGTGATCATTCCGAGATAGTCAAACCCATGTTGCATCCCATGGAAAATGCATTCAGCGTGAAATGGTGATACTGTCGGAGCACCCTTGCCTGTTACATTCCCGAAAAGGATTCTATCTTTTACGTGGCAGGCATATATCCTACCTGGTTTTAAAATCCTCACCAACTCTGGAGTTAAATAATCCATCTGTTTCCAAAAATGGCCATTCGATGAAGTAAACCCAAAATCGTTATAAGATGGTGTATATTCGTAATGGTTCGCAAATGGAATCGATGTATGTATAAGGCCAACAGACTCACTTCCTATTCGTCTTGTTTCGTCAACACAATCATTGTTAATGACACTGAAATTTTCACCTGAAACCTCATTCCTGTCAATGCCTATAGTTCTTTGCATGTCTTTAATGCGCGATGCGTTAGATAAGCCATATTTTTTAATAATATCTGTCATTTTATCAACCATTACATCGTGTCTTTGCCACTTCTTTTTAAGCACTTCCAGGATACCTATTTCAGACGATGCGTAAATTATGTGGATGTGACACTCAGCAGTTTGTAAAAACCTGTAAATACGGTGGACAGCCTGGATGAAATCATTAAACTTAAATCCTATCCCAAGAAAAATAGAGTTATGGCAATATCTCTGGAAATTGCACCCTGATCCTGACAATATAGGTTTTGTTGCCAGGTGTTGAAATTTCCCGTTTGAAAAATCAATGATGCGCTGTTCACGAGTGTCCAAATCTTGTGAACCATAGACATCTTTCACAGTAGGAAGTGCTTTTTTTATAGCATGGCGCTCTATTTCTTGATCATGCCAGATAATAAAATGGTCTTCTGGATCTGCATTGATAATCTCGGCCATTTTCTCGATACGATTATCAAGGGAATTACGTTTCTCCATGCTGGCAGCCTGCAAAGACATTGCAGCATCACCAAACATTAGAGTTTGACCATCCCTCTTATCTATCCGTTCGATATCCCCTGATGCTACCTCATGATAATGGACATGCAATTTAGGTAAAATGTAACCATCATCAGGATATCCCAAATCAGATGGCTTTTGCAAAAAGATGGCCCACGATGAAACCCACAACCAGAACCGCTTTTCCATGTGCGGGTGGATTTGCAAATTATTTGCTTTTGTTGAATCTCGTTTAAAAAACCTTGTGAGAGCCTGCCCTGTATCCATAACACCCAAGAAACCTGCATAGTGGATCAATTCTTTGTATCTGTTTGGAGATGGTGTGGCTGTAGCAACAAAACGATATTTAACGCTTTTGAAAGCAGTCAAGAACGTCTGAAACGTCTTAGATCCATATGATCTCAAAACGCTGGCTTCATCCAGGCAAACTCCGTTGAATTGGTTTACATCCAAACGGAAATCTCTAACAGATTCATAATTTGTAATATAAATCCCTGGGCCGGATATTTCTTCTGTGCGCCGAATAAAAGTTATTTTAATACCAAGCTTTTCAGCGTCAATCTTAAATTCTTGCCTTACTCCCAAAGGTGCTATTATTAATTGATTACCGTGTTCTCGTTTGCCGATTATGCGCAATATTTCAAGCTGCATAAACGATTTTCCGAGCCCGAATGAAGCGAATATTGCACGGCAACCTCCGAGCAGCGACCATGACACAATATCCTTTTGATGAGGTTTTAACAGTTGGTTTATTTCGTCTTGATTGATTTCAAACCCTGTTGAAATAGACACGTCTATTTTGTTTTCAAGAAACTTTTGATATTCCACGATCATTCCCCTTTTTGTATAGAAACAACATGTTTTTTTACTGTTTGCCAAGCCAAGTTCAAAGCCCTTGAACAATCAGTAACTGTTCTGCCTGGGTTTGATAAAAACCATCGTTTAACCCGCTCTCTATTCCGATTTGAAACTTCGCGCATTCCGCTTGTTTTATCGCTTTTAACGTCTATCATCTAATGCTCCTTTTGATATTGATTTCGTATTCGAATTATATATAGCATGGCAAAAAATATATTACAATGTTTTAAAACAGATGTTACCGAAATTCATTTCGGTAACATCTGTTCCGTTGGTTATTCACCACACCATCTTTGATATATTTCATAAGATTCCTCATGGTCAACATCATCCGGGTAAAAATCAAGGCAATTTTGGGCGGCGTAAATAACCGAATCAAGTATATCGTGCCTGTCTGGATTGCATTTTGAATAAATGTCAGTTAATCCAGCTATAAGCATTGATAGTATCTCTTGTGGCTCCATAGGCTTTGATAATAGGCACCCAACTGCATCAACTATTTTTTCAACTTTTTTCTTGGAAGATGTTGAAGATGGGTATTCCCCGCAAGCCTCGTATCCGGCAATTCTTAGGGATTCTCCTGATCCCCTTATGTTTTCTGTTTCTCCTGTGAGTCTGATGCGTTCTGCGACTGCCGCAGATAGTGACAGTGTTGCAAATACTTTTGTGGTTGTGTTCATATTATTTTTCTCCGTTGCGTTTGTTTTCGCGTATTTGCCAGTCACGTCTCGCCTGGCAGTCGCCTTGACAATAAATTTCTGGTCCAGAACGTGGCATATGCTTAAACCACGTTTGGCCGAAACATTGACCGGTCTGTTTATCGCGCGCCGGGCAATAGTTGTCATATTGCGTTTTTGAATTTTTCATATCGCTGGCACCCCAAACACGGAAGTTTCTTTTTACGTTTTTTTACAATAATATCAGTCATACACTGAGACCTGTGCATGCAATCCCAAGCATCCTCTGATGCCTTAGTTTCCTTTAATACCTGCTCTATGTGGCTCTTATCACCATGCCGCTGTTTGTGTTTTGCTATCTTGTTTTGTTCGGCAAGTCTTATTTTTCGGCAGGCAGGGCACCTTGTCGTATTTGAGTTTTTTGCCTTAACTTCCGCTCCACAATCTTCGCAATTTGTTACAAAAAAAGCTTGCCGGCCAGCTTTGATGCACGGGCAGCGATAAGTCCCTTTTATTCTGAGCCTTTCGTCTGCTGTAATCTTACAACCACAGGTCATTTCGTATAGCATTTCATTCCCCTTTTTTCTCATCCCTCAGTCGTTTAATATTTATCGTTGCCGCGCCACCAGGGCACCTATATCCAAGCTCGTAATGTTCCACGGTGCGACCGGATACGCCGATCAGTTTACCGAAATCTGATCTGTTTAACCCCAACTTCCGCCGTATTGCTCTTATTTCGTCTTTGTTCATTTTTAAGGCCTTTTATCGGCTTGCCCTGGTATAGTTGGTTGTTCTTCGCTTTTTGTTAGAGATATACTACCAGGGAAAATAAAGGCAAAAAGAGGCCATAGACTATGGGTAAAATATATTGCAAGACACACCCCTGCTGATGTTGCAACCCATGCTAATCCGTAAGCTAAATATGCCATTTCATCTGCCATGTCGATTCTCCTTTTGTGCCCGGTTTCCCGGGCGTTAGCTGTTAAAAATACATCTCGATATAACATTTTATTTATTTTTTTCTATTCTCATGATTCAAGTTAGGCAAGCTCCAATCTGCGGCCATGTATCTACATCCTGGGCACATAAACAGTTCTTGGGTACATCCGTGACACCCTCCGTGGAATAAAGGACGTTTAATTTCTTTATTCTCAGATAACAAAACGTTCACAGTGGAAGCTTGCCTATCGTCGGCTTTCGTTATTTTGGTCTGTTTGAATTTAATGATGTCAGTATCTTTACCGGCAGCATGAAGAAAACCATCCAACACAACCTTTTCAACGGATCCGCGCATGTATTGGATAGATGCAATTGCAAGCATCTCAAAAAATTCAATCCGTGATTCTTCATCCATTTTACGCGCAACCGTCAATACATTTTTAATTTCCATTTCTACCGACTTCCTTTTGTCCATAACGTTCTCCTTTGTGCCAGGTTTTCCCGGCGGTTTGGTTTTTATTAAGTCACGCTAACAAGAACAACACCACCCTTTTTTACATAGAAGTTAAAAAGTTTCTTCCCGCGCGGCTTCCTGCATTTACCTGTTGCGGAATTTACTTCCTTCCCGACTATGTTTTTTGTTTGGATTGTCTCAACGATAAATGCTGTTTTACAATTTTCGTATGTAAGCTCGATACTGTTATCTTTTTTTGTCAGTGTGGTTTCTTCGGTGTGCATGTTGTATCCCCTTTGTTAGTGTTTTCACCTCAACCTGACAAACACTATACATACCTCAATGAGGTATGTCAACACCTTTTAAATAAATTGTAAAAATAAAACTTTGCAGATTAAAAAAGCCCAACCGGTTATGGATGGGCTTTTGCTGGCGTCACGAAAATGGTTTCGGGTTATTTAGATTCGCGCTCAAACATGTCACAGACAGAATTTGGCTTAACCATAAAGTCGCCAATTTTACACCTCAGTTTTTTTTCTGTATCATATCCCCACCTATCTTTGTAAATAGTAGATCTAAAGTTCTTACAAACACGACATCTTCTTTGCAACGGCTTGACTTGATAGTTTTGTGCTTTCTTAGCTTCTAATGTTTTGCTCATTGATTATTCCTTTTTTAAATTGATGTAGTAATCTCAGGTATTTTATTATACATATCAATGATCTCCTTAAGATCTGAACCTTTAGCTATTACATGAGAAAAGTGTTTAAGCTCAAACCACACCCTTTTTGTCGCAACTCGGACAACAATCTCAATAGATTTATTATGTCCGTTACCGTAGCTGCCAAACAGCAGTGTTCTTGCTTCAAACTCATCTAACATTTCAACTGATATCTTGTCTTTCATTCTTCATTGTCCTTATCAAATTTTTTGTAAAAAGTTATTATTGTGTTTGTGGTGCCTTGTGTTCTGTTTATATAATCCTGTATCCTCGTGATGTCTTTCCCTGATGTTATTTGCTTGTCACGAATTATTTCTGCGTTTCCATAGCCAAGGTCATTGTCTTCGATAAAAGTGTACGATACGAAATACTTAAAAATACGACGTCACCCCTTTATTCTGCATTTATTCTGCAAAGTTTAAATTTTATTCTGCATTAGATAGTTTCAGGCACGGCCCTGCATCCAGAATAATAAGCCTCTAATGTCCGTGGCGATATTCCCAGGTGTTCTGCAAATTCCTTAAGTGATAATCTAAGCCACTCCTGCCGGTCTTTTAATTTCTCAACTCGCTGATGCTCCACAATGCTCCTGCCGTGCGCTCTATGCTTCGCAAACGCCTTTGCTGCGGTCATGGTATGAAAGCCTCTAAAGTAGCCGTTCCTGGTGTCCGTGACTGTACATCTATAAGAGTAATGATCAATGGTTAATTTTGTTGGGCCAACATACGCAACCCAATCACCCTCGTCATGTGAAAAAATAAGATCGTGTACGCCTCGCAAACCTCCTGTTTGTCGTATTTTGGTTTTTTTAATCATTTAGCAACCCCTTTCTATCGTAGAAATCAATAATAGATTTGAATGTGTGGTGCTGCATTTCTATGGCTTTTGAATGATCTTCATTGTCTCTTATCATTACAACATTTTCATATATTTCAAATTCATATCCAAACAGATACAGGCTACCTATTTTATTACCAGTTTGGTGTTTTGTTTCTTTCATCTTTCACCTTGTCGTATTTTGTGGTTTTTACTTGTCGTTGCGCTCAAACATTTTTAGTTTTTGCTGCAAGATAGCCAATGGCCATAGGCAATACAGAAACAACAATGGGAATCAATATGGCATCATACCAGTAGACTGGCGCTACTTCCGTAGGTGGACTTGCTACGTAGTCAATTACTGCAACAAACCAAGATGTAACATACAATAAACACATAAAAATTGTTGGGTTGATTCTACTAAATAATTTTTTCATGTTATTTAAATCTCCGATACAAAAACTGCCTAACATCTTTATCTATCCGCTTGTTATACTTGCCCCACTCTTCTGGGGTCATTTTTCTTGCTATCCCTGGGTGGACTTTTACCGGCTTGGCCTCTTTTGTTTTTTTCATTTTAAGCCTCCTTTTTAGTCTTTTTTTTGCGTAATTTGATAACTGTTGTTTCAATAGCTTTTTCCACACTCCACCCTCTTGACAATCTCTTTCTTAAAGTAGAGTGATTTATTCCAAACCTTTCGGATATTGTGATCAATAAAACACGTTCGCCGCGATATGTTATAAACCGGTTGCTTCTCATATTCCTTTGGTTTTCTTTCCGGCTAGACCATTTGCAATTAGATTTGTAATAACCACAATTATTATTAATCCTGTCTATCTGCGCACCAACAAATGGCTTCATGCCCATATCAGACAAGAATGATTCAAATTTTTCCCATCTTTTGCAAACAGATATCCCTCTACCACCGTAATCAATAAACCTCTTATCTTTTTCATTATTACATCTATGAATCATTGACCTCCAAGTTTTATATTCAGAGGTATTAGACATAAGATGTTTAGAGTTCCTTTTTATAAGGACTTCTCTTAAATAACATCCACAACTTTTTGTTTCTCCTTTTATTAGGTGGTCCATTCTTACCTCTTTTTCATTGCCGCATTCACACACAACAGAAACATACCGTTTCCTTTGTATGTCCATGTTTGTGACTGTCAACCTTCCAAATACGTCTCCTATCTTCATACTATTCCATCCTTGCAGGGTCGCAAAGAACTGATTTTGGTATTCCAAGTTTACGCAATTTTTTAAACACAGCCGGATTAATAGGCCTTTTACCAGTATTCCATCCGGACATGGTTTGTGCCGTAACCCCCAGGACCTTTGCAGCTTCTCCTAATGACATCATAGCCTCTTCCCTAAGTGCTTTTTTCAGTGCTGTTTCCATAACAATCTTCCTTTTTAAGTTAAAATCTAACTAAACATAATTTAACTAAAAATTAAAGTCAACTTAAAATAAATTTAAAAATAACAGTTGACATCCTGTCCGGTACGGCATATGTTTGTCGTGCGGTTAACTTTTAATTTTGGAGGCGTTATGGTGGACAAAACAAACAGACAAAAATGCATAGAAATGTGGCAATGGATAGTCGACAACGAATCTGATAAAGAGGCTTGGGCGGACGAGCACCCGGAAGAGGCTAAAGTGATTGCAGAATATGTATATTGCCACGCATGCCTTGAAGCAAAAAACTACTGCAATCATTGTCCGGTGTTGTGGGGTTGTGAAAACGCCTGTTGCAGTCAAGGCAGTCCATATATGGCATGGCTTAATGATAGAACAAAAGAAAATGCCAAAGCGGTTTTGGATGTGATCGATAGAACTTGGGAGGAAAAATGAAACCAGGAATATACAAAGATTTATCGAACAAAGATTACCACTTGGCGAAGGGGCTTAACGTATCAAAGCTTAAGACGTTTGATATTAGCCCGGGTCTGATTAAATGGGCCAATGATTGCCCTGAATATCCTGAGAAAAAAAAAGTTTTTGATATAGGAAACGCTGCACATACTATGGTTCTTGAGCCATTGAAATTTAATGAACGATACGCGGTTGAACCTGCTGTTAATAAGCGGACTAATGCAGGCAAGTTCATTATCTATGATTTCCTTGCTGAGAATTCGAATAAGACCATTTTGACCGCAGCCGAACATAGACAGATTGATCTTATGTCAAGGTCTGTCTATGCGCATCCTGACGCACGCAGGATTATTGAAAATCAGGTGGGTGCAGAAATATCCATTTTTGCCAAGGACGAAGACGGGCAAATGATGAAGATCCGGTTAGATATGGAATCAAGGATAAATGGCAAGCGGATTGTACTTGACCTGAAAACAATTGATAAGATAGAAAACATATCAAAAGCTATCAACGAACGCGGGTATAATATCCAAGAGGCGTTTTATAGAGAAGTATACAAAATGCACCATGGCGTTTATCCGGATTTTTTCCTATTTTGCTTTATTGGGAAAGCCGTAGAGTTGGGCAGGTATCCATGCCGAATTGGTGAGCTATGTCAGGCTGACAAGGATGATGGATACAGAAAAATGAACGCTTTGGTGAGTGAATATAAGTCGTGCAAGGCATCTGGTAACTGGCCGGGGATTCAGACTTTTTCGAGATATAAATGGGCTAAATAAAGAAGGAAATTAAAATGAGTGAACAAGACAGGAAGTCTATATTACTTAAAGCGGCATATGATATTTTAAAGAAATGCAACTCAGGGCCATATGTATAAAATGCGTTAGAAGTTACTGCTATCTGGGACGATGCCGAGTGCGATGGATATTGCCTAATGGAAGAGATAGCAGATGAACTTGATTTAATCGAAGGTAATTTTTAATAAGTCTAAACGGAGGTAGTATGAAAAACGAAATCACAGCAATTGATCAAGTATCAAACGAAATTGACTATGTGGTAGAGCAATGTTTGCCAATAACAAATCAGCAGGCAGCCAACTTTTCGCAGGCCCTGGTATTGGCAAAGGGTGTAAAGCGTTTACGGGAGATATTCCAGACAAATAAAGATATCCAGGAAAACGTAATGGCTATGGTTAATACAAACCTTGGATTTATGACAGACCGCACACCAGATGCAATAAGAAATAGCAAGAACAAGAAGAAGGAGCTTGTACCGTATACATACAGCGAAATATCAGAATGTTGTATTGAGGCAATGTTGAACGGATATCGTATAACAAACAACGAGTTTAACATCATTACAGGTAGGTTTTATGCTGCCAAGAATGGTAAACACAGGAGGATAGTAGAAAATGAAAAAATTTCGAACTTCAAATTTAGCCACACGCCACCATTGTTTTGTACAGAAGAGCGCAAGGGGTACAACGGTATGGAAACTGTACAGGTAGCAAAAGTGCAGTGCTTTGCATCATGGATGCAAGATGGAAATATAGTAATCTTGGGCGACGACAGAGACAAGCTTGTTTTTAAAATAAAAGTCAATTACGGCATGGGAGATGATGGAGTGGTTGGCAAGGCATTAAGCAAGCTTTTTACCAGGGTGCTGATGAGACTCGATGGAAATATCATCCCAGAATCAACAGACATTGAACCATCAATTGATTTAAGCCCAGACCCAAACAAACTGCTTAATGGTCCCAAAATAGAATATAAGGATATCCAAGAAAACCCACTACACAAAACAGAAGCCTGGAAGAGGTACGCTGAATCCCGTGAAATTGACCCGGTGTTTGCGGCCACTATGCCGGAGCCTACAACAGAAAAGCAATGCGAGGAAGCAACAAAGGCCATCAACCAGAATATTGACAAGAATATTTCTTAAAACTTAGGCCAGGGACCGGTAGGTCCTGGCCGTAAAGGATAACAATGGATTGGAATAAGATCGGTGTGTTTATGGTTGCGTTGCAAATTGTTTGCACTCTTATTCTCGCAGGTGTTGCTGTTTTTTTGGAAGATGGGGTTTTAGGGTTAGTTCGTTATATATTCCTGCTGATATTGTTCTCTATTGGCTCTTATTTAATAACCACTTGACAATCAATACATATTGGCATACAAAGGAATAGAATTTAACCACAACGGACGATAACTTTTATTTAACAAGGACAATCGAATGAATGATTTAGTAACAACATCCACACAATTAAAGATTTATGACATCCAGGAATCAGTCCTTTCAGAATTCCGAGAAGCAGAGAAAATCAAGTGCGAAGATTCAGAAAGCCGGAAGATGCTTGGGAAATTCCGGGCTGATGCGAAGTCAATTAGGTCAAAAGTTGAAAAGGCAAGGTTAGCTAAAAACCGGGAACAGACGACATTAAACAACGATGCAGCAAAAGCTATAAACGACAGGCTCACTGCAAGCATTGACGCATATGACGCCGAAATCAAACCCTATGATCAAATTGCTATCGACAAGGCTAACGAACGCAAACGGGAAGAAAAGAAGAGGATTGAGGCAATTGCAGAGCAACTTGAAAGCCTTACAAAGCTTTGTGCAACAGCTATGGAGTTTAACATTTCATCCGATCACATCCGTTTCCGAATTGAAATGATTTCAAACTTTGTTGTCGATGAAGAAACATTTCAGGATAGCTTTGGTCAGGCGGATATATTAAAGATATCAGGTTTGGCCCAGGCTAAGGCTGCGCTAGAATCAAGGATAAAATGGGAAGAACAGCAGGCCGAAAACGAACGCATCCGGATCGAGAATGAAGCAAAGGAGAAAGAGCTTGAGGATGAAAAAGAGAAAATCCGTATTGAGAATGAAAAAAGGCAGGCTGAACTTGACCGGATAGAAAAAGACCGTGAGGAAAAGGCCAGGTTTGCTCGCGAAGAATCAACCAGAAAAGAGGCAGAGGCAAAGGCAAAGGCAGATAAGGAATCGGCAGAGCTAAAGGCTAAGGAGGAAGCAATAAAGGCCCGTGAAGATGCAGTAAAAGAAAAAGAAAGGGCAGCTGCGGCCAAAGCAGAACTTGAAAAGAGAATTGCATGGGCAACGGAAATGTTTGAAGCAAAAGAAATTGAAATTGAAGAACGGCGTCAATCAGATTGGTGCGATGCCATAAAAGAAAACGATATCTTCGATGCTGCGTGGTCAATTGCAAAAGATATTGATTGTGAAATCAAGAAAGAAGCGCTCAAATCTGATGCTGAACGGGCCAAGATGGTTGCTGCTGATAAAAAGATAATCCAGTCAGCCGTAACCAATATAGACACTTTGCTTTCAGGCGTTGTTCGGCCTAAATGCAACACCGATTATGCCGAAGCGATTATGCTTGAATTGCATGAGTCAATTAAGGTTGCTTTGGATGTCGCAGAAAAATCAGGAAATATCCTTGTTTAGCAAAACATGTTGGTTTTCTAACCGGATATCATATTATTATTGAGAGGACTATATGAAATTATCAACAGATGAAATCAACCTTGTCAGACAGTGGTTCAATGCTGTCCAAGACCTCAACCCTAAATACATGCAAAAAGCAGATTATAAGTTATATCTAAAAGTGTTGGATGCTTACAAACAGCCTATCAATAAGGGAAATGCAACTGAACGCTACGGGGAGATTTGTGATTTAGACTGTGAACATGTCTACCGTGGTAAATGTAGCTGGCGTGGTCTTTGTGGGCTTCGCGTCCGCTGATGTCCATATTCTTTTTCTTAGGAGCATAAATGAGCATTGTAAGAGATAATTTAATGACACGACCAGGATACTCCCCATACTGCGGAAATTCAACCGGGCATTGTCCGTTGCCCCGAACGCATTTCGAAGGTGAACAATTCGTATGTAAACACTGTGGTTGGAGGTCTGAATTTCCGAAAGACTTTATTGATTGTTACAAACGGGAGTGGGGCTTTGAACACGAAAAAGAATAAAAACATACACACGTATATCGCTACTCTCAACGGTGATGTACGTCATTATCTATCGGACAAGCCGGTTAGCGAGCCGGGAAAGAGGAAAAATGGAAAAGCTTGCAAAAATTTTTGAGACAGACAAAGTAGGACAAATCCTGGTGAAAGTTGATGCTGATGAAAACTCAAAGCCAGAAGTAAGATATTTCTTTTCTCCAAAAGATATGGGTGTTTGCTCAATGGCTGTAACATTTGATGACTCTGATTCTGGATGGAATTCAGCAGATAAACTTTTTGATAAGACAAATGAAGAGCAAGCCTTAAAAGTTATATGTGAGATCATGGATAAGATCGCGGAGCAAATCAGCAAATAACACAATTAACCAGGATATTGCTACGACCACCGGTTATCGTGGGCATTAACCATCAAGCCCTTGGCAAGGCGTTAAACTGCCTGGAGAACCATGAAAAACATGCTAAATTGCAGAATGCTGGCAGAAGCAACAGGCAGAACGCCTGCGTCTATCAAAAACATTGCATCTCAGATCCCAGGGTCGAATAAAGATTTGGGTATTTGGGTCTTCCCAGAATCGGCAATCAAATGGGTAAACGAACGTAAGTCTGGAGCTCCATGCGGTAAACGTAATGGTCGTTGGAATGGTGGGAATGGATGATATTTATTCCTGGCAACGTCCCAAGTTCGAAAAACTCAAAAATCGCAACAACCGTAGGTAACGGTGAAAGTTCAAAAACTGTTTTACTGCATTCAAAAACAGTTAAAAAATACCTGCGTAATCTTGGGATACAGAGGCTTTCATCAAAAACAGGTATTACCGGATATGTCACAAGACCGAACATATTTAAACAGCACATAGATGGTTTTTTTGAAGGAGTAGAGTATCCTTGTGTGCTTGGGTTTAATTTTGTGAGGAATTCCTATCGCAAGTTTGATTTTATAAACGCCTGCCAGATTCTATGCGATCTTTTTGTTGCACACGGATACATAGAGGACGACGACATGAAACACCTGATACCAATCCCGATGATGATTAACGGATCATATTATTCTGTTTGCAAGGAGAAACCTGGTGTTCACCTGGCAATTATAGAAAAACCGATCGAACAAATTAACTATACGATATAAGGACAAATAAATGATGTCAAAAGACGCGAGAAGTTGCGAGACGTGCTGGAGAAACGATGGAACATGTAGTATGTGTGATGGTTGTGACCGGCATTCTTTGTGGGAGCCTAAGTTGCGTTCGGCTGCCACCCCCGAGCCTATGTCTAAACCTGGAATTGATGACGTTTTGCCAGAGGTTATAAAAGACCTTAACGCAAGGGACTCAATTGGTCGTGTAAAATACGGCACAACATTACAGACTCACAATGGTCGTGATGCCTTAAATGATGCGTACCAAGAAAGTCTTGATCAATCAATGTATCTAAAACAAGAAATTATGAATCGTGACGGGTCTTTTAAAGACAAAATCGCAGAATGGGCAAACGATCGCAACCTTTACGATGTTGCAACGCCTTTTTCTCAAATGAAGAAACTTTTTGAAGAAACTATTGAATGGATCGCAGAGGTTGAATCAGGTAACCGTGAAGCTGAGATGATGGAAATGGGAGATATGAAGGTTGTCCTTCAAAATATGTGTAATTTTCGAGGTTATTCTCTGGATGAATGTGGGTGGATGGCGTATCGTAAAATTAAAGACCGCACTGGCCACACTGAGAACGGAACATTTGTGAAGGATTAACAGGTGAAACCAAAACACTGCAAAGGATGCGATTATCATAACAACGCCGGTCACGGCAAAGGGACAGCTCTTGGGATGTCAAGGTTTAACAATTGGTGTTGCTATTACGGTAAATTTGCCCCTGCTGTTGTCGGATGGTGCAAAAACAAAGGTGGACACTCTAAAAATGAGAGGAAATAAGAATGGAAATATTGGTTGTTGGTAAAGGGGCAATTACAACACATGGCGATATGATGGTTACATCGTCCGCTGATGCTTATGTTGAGCTTTATTCAAAGGTTATATATGCAGCAATGGCAGGCAACTTGTCTATTGATTTTGTTGATTCTGATATATAGTTAATACAAAAAGAAAACCCGGAAGGCACTATGCCAACCGGGCTTTAAAAAAACTACAAAGGAAGAACGAATGAATTTAATTAATATCATTACGTTTTACTCTTTGTCAATAAAAAATATTGATTTTAACCGAATTTAAATAAAACAGATAGGTGCTATGATATTATTCAGACAAGGCGGGATATACAATAATACGATTTGTGGAGTTAAATATATCAAAATAGCAATAAGAAACCCATTCCCAGAAGGTTTTTTCTTTTATAGTAAATTCAGGAACAAGATTAAGACGGTCAGATTTTTTAATTGCCTTACTGTTATATGAATAAAGGGAGATAATCCAAAATGAAAGAACAATACGGATGCCAAGCACATTACTGCTATTTAACCGGACCGAGATCAGGGATGTGTACAAACAGCGGGTGTGCATGCCTTAAAAGCTTACCTACTGGGATCAGGCTTGCTATTGAGCGCAGGATACTTGGGCTTGAGGCTAATGTCAATAAATTGGAAGCTCAGGCCGAAAAGAATCAAAGAGAATATCAGAAATACGAATTCTGCAAGGCGGTTGATTGTGCTTCTTTGCTGTGCGATCAAAACGGAGTATATCATTGCATACGATCTAACAAAATGTGCCAACATACGGCCAAAGAGATACACCACTGGCTGAAAGAAAACGGGTTTAAGATTGTTAAGGAAACTAATCATGAAAAACAAGCTCAGAGTACTTGTTGTTAACGAAAAAACAGCATTGGATAGCATTCTGAGTGATGTTTTTACTTTCGGCTCTTTATTCGGAGGATTCTTTTTAAATCATTACTTTCTTGGCGGGTCTATTGTTTTGCATATCATGTTTGCTGTAATGTTTTTGATATTAATATCAAGCCATTATGGCAAAAAAATTAAAACAATGAACTGTGAAGAAGCATTAGAATATTTGAGTAGATTACGCGACAAAGAGAAATAATTCAACAATTGTTTTTGAATAAAGCCCCATGAAATAGCACATGGGGCTTATATGAATTTTATTCATATCCGCGATTGTATTCTTCTGCAAGGAAATTGTTGTAATACGCCATGGCCCCGGGATCTGCGGCAAGTTTTGTAATTTCGCTGATAACGCCGTGAATCTCTGTAAATTCTTTCTGACATTTGTTTCTGACATAAACCATGTACTGCTTTGTTACCTCTGCGCCACGCTCTGCGGCTGCGGATATCATTGCGTCAAGATTGGCTAACATTTTTTTTTCTAAATCTACGATGATTTTTAAAGCTGCCGGGTTTGCCGGGCCATGGGTTGGTGCAGGTTGTGCAGAGTAAACCACGCCATTTTTGTTTTCATTCTGGATGTAATCAGCGATACAGGCTGACAACTCATACCGTTCCATTTTTTCAGCACGCAAAAAGTCAGCTATGCCGTTATCATTTGCCGCGATAAAATCCCTCATACAAGCCTTGTATTGCCCGCCAATCATGATAAGCGAGTTCATTACGGTGTTCAGGTCTTTTAGACATTCTGGGGTCATTATATTCTCCCTGTTTTTCTCTCTTCGGTTAGTTTTTTAACATAATCAGTTACAATTGCAGATTTTATAAATGCTTTTTTTGCACAAGCAGGGTTAGCACAGACTGCGATGCCTTTTGGGGCAGTATCCTTATTGACCATAATTGAATCCAAGCCACAATTGGGGCACCTAAAAATAAAACCAGACCATTCGCCCATACGGTTTGGTATCATGTAGATGTCAGTAACTGTTGTGATTGTCTCGCCAAAATTGTGCGGATCTTCTGTCTTGTCAGGAACTGAATGTACTGGGCAAGGGGCGGTCATAAACTTCCCGCATGTGCATCCCTCTATTTTTTCCGCAACTTCTGACTTTTCTTTTTCAGACATTTAAAAACCTTTTTTGATGGCCCCCTTTTTACGGGGGGCCGATTTGACTTGATCCCTCAAGACCTTTGCCGTGGTTATTTTGCCTTTGCCTTAACGGCTTTTGCTGCCGCTTCTGGCTCTGGTTCCAGGACAGGCTCCGGGCAAGCGCCGCATGTTCCACCAGCATTTAAAATGCCTGGGCAGGCGTTACGGCTTACGTTGATCGTGTTATCATTGAGGCACATGTCGATTTTTGTTCCCGGTTCGTCTCCGCAGCATCGTTCGTCGCAACCTCCGCATACAGCGCCTTGCGCTTTCATCGTTGATACGCAGCTTTTCGGAACTTCAATCGTCTGGTCCTCATAACACATGATCACTTCTTCACCGGTTTGGCCAGGGCAGTGGTCAGTTCAGGAGGGGCAAGGAGTAGAACATCCAGTAACACAACCACATGCAATGCGTGTTTCAAGGGCAGTAATCATTGCGTTTTTCTCGCCGATCTCTTTGTTAGCATCGAGCTTGGCATCAATCGCGGATAGTCTGGCCTGGACTGAGCCGTTATCAACTGCCTGTTGTTTTGAAAGTTCGGCAAATTTTTCAATTGTTAAGATTTTTGCGTCACAGCAACACTTATCTGCAACTCTGGCGTTATTTGCGATTTCACGCTCGATATCTCTCAGCCGGTCACCGTTTCTAAGTTCAGCCTGAAACTGACCGTCTTTGATTGAATCGAACCGAAGGATGTTTCTTGTTTCGGAATTCTGGTCGCTGATGCGGTCAAGGTTTGCACCAAGACCAGCCTCAAGGCAACGAGTCTCTGCTTTTGTTACTTCATTGTTGCGATTGATTCTAACAGCGTTTGATCCCATATCGGCGAAAGGGGAACCATAGTAACCACCACCCCACTGACCGCCGCCACGACCACCAAAACCACCACCGCTCATTGCTGCTGTAAGTACCGCATCGCTTGTGCTAAAGCCATTATCCATGTTTTTTGCTCCTTGTGTGATGGAGCATAAAAGAAAAGCCCCATCAAGTAAAATATACTCAATGGGGCCATGTGGCGCAACTGAATGAAGTTAGGGCGGCAACTGTTTAATATGCGGGCCTGTAAATAATTATATTATATACAGCTAAACAGGGCTTTTGTAAACACGTTTTATTCTTTCAAGGCTGCTTTTTATCAATTTCATGCCACGTTTTAGAGATGTGTTGGTTTCTTTTAGGCTTTTAGAGCCTTCAATACCAGGTATTGTAGTACCTATCCCGCGGTCTATAGCTTCGATGAAACAGTTTAATTTTTCTTCTATACGTGACACCCTGGATTTTAAATCCGTCATAAGATACACTGTCCTCAAAATTATTATTGCGTTTTATTAATATATTCTTCTATGTGCGTCAAGAGATGATCTTTCATTCGTCCAAAAACATCCCACCACTTTTTATCCCTTGGCAAAACAACAACTTTGGTTATTCTGTGCACAAACCGGCTCCATCCTATTTTGACCACAACATCATCATCATCTATAAATATAACAGTTTTATGGTTTTCTTTTGTATCTGTAAAGCCCATTGATGGGCAAAAAGCAACACAATATTCTGCGCATAAAAGTTCTTGCAAATAAATCCCAGTCGGGCCTGATTTTGAATGACATGTTATTAATAATGGCATTCCTGGAGTCCGGATAAAAGTCTTTAATATCCTTTGTGCTGAAACATAAGACCCGTATTTAACACCATCTTTTTGCAAAAACAGGAAGTTCCAAAACCAATCAATTATGCCGTTTGTGCCAGGTATTGCTAAAACTTGTAATGCCTCTTTATTATACTCCGTTTTATATACCGACCATTGCGTGCTACCGACTGAATTTGATGGGATTTTATAGGCTTTCTGCAAAAAGTCGACTGATATTTTGTATAATTCTTTATTCATAAGTCACCTGATAATAAATAAGTTTTTTCTGCAATAAAACCACGTTTAGGACTCCACAATGAGAAGGGAGAGTTTCTGCAATCAATGTGCAGCCACGATATATCAACTTCAAGAAACGAAATATAAGGAAAGTCCTGTTTGTTGTTTATTATGTGCATCCTTATTTCCTCTGGATCATATTTGTCAGAATGAAGATCCAGAGCCCTCCCAAATTTATGCTGAGATGTTTTAGATCCGGTTGTTCTGAAACCACACTGCGTAAGCCCACGGCCGTTAACCCACAAAGGTCCAAATAAATATCTCAAATTATCCGCAGAAATCAAGATACGGTCATCAAAATATTTCCAGCCTTTGGGGAAGTTTTTTGGGAAGCATTCATTTAAATTAAAATATTTAGGTTTATACATATCAATGTTTAAACCTCGTCACACATGCTTTTTTGATACTCAGCTAAATCTTCTTGCCACTGGTCAGGTAAAGCCCATGTTTCAATGTAGAAATCTATCTTTTCTGGATCTTCAAATACTGTCCTTACAATATCACCATTCATGATAAACCATCCAGGAACTGGGAGTTTAAGCATAACTAACTCAGATTTTTTTGCTTCCATTTTACCTGCGCAATTATCCTATTTTTAAACAATTCAATAGCTTTTTCTTTTAACCAATCTGGCGTCTTTCTGTTGCGCTTCCTTCTGTCTTTTTTGCATTCCATCTATCCCGGCCAGCCGGTTGAAATATCTGTGTTAATATCTACCTTCAGCGCTTCGATTAATTCCATTTCCCTGGTATGGCAGGCCTGGACGTGATTAAAAAGGGCTGTGCCGATTGATGTCATCGTCGCTGCATCCAACTGCACATACCCATCGCTGGTTTTGAAATTAATTATCGCTCCGGGGTTCTGCGTTACCCCCATGACTGCCCCGTCAATTTTCCGCTGGTCTTCCTTGTCTGTGCCTATAAATGTGCCGTCCTGGAGAGTGAATCCCCCGAACTCTTTTTGCTCTCTATATGCTTTGAGCGCTTGTTTTTTTCTCTCCAGCTCACCAGATAACCATTTTAATTCTTTTGCAATAGCAATCGACTCTTCCTCTATAGTAAAAGGAATCTGTCCATTCTTTGTCGCTTTACATCTTGTCATTTTACACCATAAAGTTTAAAAGTCCCAGAAATAGTCCCAGAATCAGGCTCTATTTTTAATGCCGTAATGGGTGTGGTGCTATCCCATTTCGCGACCCCGTTGTACCCACTAACAGTTGTACTTGATGCTGAGTTTGAAACACTTAATTGTGATTGTATAAATGATCTATATGAACTCGCAGGTTCACCTATACTTATAGATATTCTTGCTCCCGTCCCGGTTCCGCCAACAAGACCCAGCAACAACCTGCTATCAGATTCATCGTTAGTTATAGTCAACGTCGTACTATTACTGGCCTGCTTTGCTAATGTTGTTCTATAATTTGACGATTGGTAGGTTGGCCCCGTGCCTGTGCCAACAGTTAAGCCCACAGGGTTGCTGTTCAAGCTGGTATGAAAATTGTCAGACTCTATAATATATTTATCATAAGTACCGTCTATATCATCTTCAAAAACCACCGCACTCGCTGCTGTTGCCGTGACAGAGTAAAGCAAAGTCCTGTACTCACTCCCGCCAGTATCTCCCTTTGCACCCTGGCTACCGGATAGAGAAATACCCCAATCTGCAAATGTGCCAGACCCGCCCGTATTAGTAACATTTACAATCAGCGTGGTGCCGGAATAGCTGGTCACCGCCCCGTGCATATAATTATCCGAATCGGCGTCGCTGATGATGGAAACGAATTGGCCGGCAGCAAATTGTTTCCCTGTTTGAACAGTAAATGTCTTTGATCCTGTTCCAATTGTCACACTGGTGGTGCTTGTCGCGATAATCGCATTTGCATAGCTCGCCGCTATAGCCGCGTCATCCTCTGCTGAGCTTGCCGAACTTGCCGCATTGCTTGCGCTTTGATTTACCTCTGATGCAACCGTATTCATTTCTGTGGCTACATCGTTTATATTGCCAGCGACTGCATTGATTTGCGTTCTAACTGTATTAATCTCTGTCGCGTTGTCGTCCATCTCATCCATGCGCGTTTGAACGTCTGAATTAAAAGATGCCGTCCCTCGTACAGGTGTTGTCGTGTACCCTGTGACAGACTGGTCAACTGTACCAACTTCGGTTGTGATCGTTGTCATTAAATCATACCCCTCATTGCGAATGATATTCTACTATATTTTATGGATGGGATTGATATCCTGACTTTAGACGGAAAACCGTAAAAAATAAAAGACTCATAATTTAACCCATCGTTATTAAAATCATAAATAGCAACTTTACCCCTGTTATTTATCAAAGTTCTCCTTGCTGCGTCTAATATTTCATTCCCTACCCAAACTTTTAAACTCCCTACGTCAGAATAGTTGCCAGGGATCATTTTAACCGCCCCTGTTGTTTCGCTTTCGTATTTATACGAATAATCATTAAATCCTATTTCCGGGTCATATGTGGTTCCTCCGATCTCGTATGCATGTCCAATTGCAAGGACTCCACAGGCCGTGTCAGACAACGAATTAACAAATGTAACGGACAATCTCGCAGTAGAAGACACGAGATATGGAAATTCCCAAACTGCCCTTTTTTTATATACAGCCGGGCTAAAAAACCACTCATCGTAATCGGTAGGGGCTGAAGAGTCCATATCTATTGTTTCGGTTGCTTGCGTAATGCCATCTTCAATCAATGAGAATGTAATCTCGGTCGCATCGCAATTGAAAATCCCTACATAATCGCTTTCATTTGCATCCACAGCAACTGTAAATGACGTTGTGTTAGTTGTTTGAGTGTTCATATATTCGTCAAACATCAGCCACCTATCGGTTGCCCCAAGGTCTGTCCATTTTGTAATGTCTGTACCTGGAGTCGCTGTATTTGAATCTGCTATAGATTGATATACTTTGTGTGGCGTCGACCCTGTATAATAAACAACATCCCCATTCGCATATGTCCCGGCCGACCATTCTCCGTTTGCTGTTGCAGATCCTCCATATTGATCTTCCGGAATGGTGGACGAAGTCAGATCGATATCTTTCAGAGTAACTATTTTCATGCGGCCTCGGTTTTGAATGGTAAGTTGCCCATGGTGTTTCGATCAAAAATATCTAATAGGTCTTCCATGGATTCTTTCTTGTCACCGGACAAATTAAGCATTGTCCAAAGCACTTCATATATTTTGTCAAGTCTGTTTTTCACACCTTGCATTTGACTATCCGGTGTTACATGCTCAGCTTGTCCTCCTTCGCCAATTAAAGAAAAAGTTGGTTTATATACTGTCCCGCCATCTGCAAAAGCTGGTATTTCACCGGAAGCAAGAGCAGCATTTAAAAAAGCCTCTTCAAAATTGCTTAAATCAACGGAGTCGGTTGGATCAATAAGCGAATTAACCCAATAATCAATTCCTGCGGGCTTACCGGCTCTACCCAGTTTTGACCAAAACATATTTTTAACTATTGATTCATAATCTATCCCGCTACCCACAATAGATAATTCGCCTTGCTCCACGGCAGCATTTCTAAACGCTTCCTTAAAATTGCTTAAATCAACAGGGTCTGAATCGTCCATCAAAGAATTAACCCAATAGTCAATTCCTGCGGGCTTACCGGCGCGTCCAAGCTCTGACATAAACGTCTGCTTTACAAGTGTTTCGTAAGAGCTTCTGACAGTATCATCAAGGGTTTTCGTTGAATCTCCTTGGGTTGCTGTGTTGTAATCACTCGTAGCGGTCTCTAAAGTTTTTTGAGCATCAATGTATTGCTGTTTTGCTTGCTCAAGACTCATTGTTAACAAATTATTCGTCCCGGAAATTTCTTCCAGGATGGCACCCAAAGAATCGATTTGCGTTTGATAATAAACTTGACTTTCTTCTAAGATTGCATTTTGCGCATACAATCCGTATACTGTATCTTCCGTTTTATCGATCTGGACATTTGCAATGTTTTGTGATGTGTTTAAAATTTCTTGAACGTAACCGAGCGCTTTGATTTGATCAAGCTCATTGACGTTCATTTTTTGCGATAGATCTAAATATTCCTTGCTTACCGTCGGCAGGTTTGCAAGGGCGCTTTGAACTTCACTTTGATCGGTCGAATAAAGGCCCTGTACCGTTGCGTCAAGTAAGCTCTTTGCGTATGATAGTTGATATTCTGGGGATGCAGATCCACTTGATAACACAAGATCTGATTGAAAACCCGCAATTTCATCTTTCAGCGTTTTAAAAGAGTCTAATAGATCTTCGTTCTCACTTATCAGGTCCCCTTTCGCGTCAATCTCTTCCTGTATTTGATCATAAATAGTCTCATATTGATCTATCTCTGCATTCAAAGCATCTGTGTATACATCTTTAGCCTCGGAAAGCGAATTGGTGGCATCATTTAATGATTCTGATAACTCGGAATTTGCGAGTAGCTCTAACTGATATTTATAGGCTTTATTAAGATCATCAAGTGGAATCCCTAAATCCTTAGCGCTGCGAACCTGCTCTTTATACCATGTGTCCAGATCTCTTAACCCTTGAGCATATTCTGACATAGTAGTTCCAACTAAGATGTCATCAATGTCGCTACGGAAGTTTTCCTTCAAAACCTCTATTTGATAACTGTAAGCCTCGTTTAGCTTCTCAAGGGATACGCCAAGATCATCCGCTGTTGATTTTTGTTCTTCGTACCACTCGCTTAATGATTTTAGATCTTTCCCGTATTCGGATAATGCACCCTCTGTTAAAATATCGCTGATAGTTGAGTTAAATGATTCAACTTCTTCCAGATATTTGTAATATTCGGTTGCTCCGCTTGATAAAGACATCAATATTGTAAATAACCGCTTGCCACTATCGGTTGTAACATCTAACCCTTCAACCAGTTCCCGAAGAGCTTCTTTCGTTTTTGGGAATCCAACACTCGAATCAACGGATTGAATAGACTTCGTAGCATTATCAAAAAATGATGATTGCTGTTCGAATGTGAAATAAAATGCTTCATAAAATGATTCTACGCTCTTCTGAAAAGCCTCAAGATCACCACTTAAATCTGCAATGTCTTGGCTTAAATCTATGGCCTCTGTTGCGGTTACACTAAAAGACACCCCGAGCTTATCAAAGGCATTTTCAATGATTGCTTTTGTTGAAACAAGCCGTATGGCCGCTTCATACATTCCTTCGTCAATTTCTTGGTATGGCTTTACAACATCGTAAAATAAATCCTCAGTCATGGTATCTGCGACTTCGGAAAAAACGTTGTTCAATGCCTCTTCAATTTCTTTCCCCTCAAGATCCATTAGATTTATTTTACCAAGGTCAAAAACATATTGTTCTGCTGCGTCAACAGTATATCCAAGAGATTCAGCAAGATTGATTGAAATATCAGAAAAGGAATCTAAAACACTTTGAAAGTATTTTGATATGTCATCATCTACTGCTTGTAACTTTGTCTCAGTCCATGATTTATCGGAATGGAACCAGCCACCTTCTTCTTCCACTTTGACATCTTGATATGATTGTACGAGCAAATCTTGGCCAATTGTATATGGATCAATTTTAAAGCCAGATCCGATTAGTTTTTTACTTTGTCCACCTCCAAATATATTGCCTGCCAAACCACCCAATAGATCATTCGCAAAACCACCAAGCATTCCACCAATCCCATCTAAAAGAATCATGGAATAGTTTTGAATAAACTTATCTATTTTTTCATCTTCAAACACAGATTCAGCGCCACCAGCGAAGAATCCCTCTGAGATCCCAAAATACTGGGCGGAAAAATCACCATAGCTCCTAACTACACTCGACGCTAACGCAGTGATATTTTTATTAAGATCGTTCATCTCGTAATAAATATCAACAAGAGTTGAGTATTGTTCGGCCTCAATATCCTGCAAAAACTCCATTGAATTGGATACAGATTCGCTCATTGCTGATTCATCGCCCAATACAGTTCCAGTGCCGCTTACAAGGCCTACTCTTTGAGGTTCACCCCCACCTCCACCCCCACCACCACTACTAAAATCAATATTGGCAATAGAAAGTACTCCGGATATAACCGCAGTCATCGCAGCTATACGGGCAAAAGCAGTATAAGGGTCACCTGTCCCCTGCTGTGCGACAGCACCAACTGCAATCATCAAATTCTTTTGGACCAGCATCCCCATTTCTACAGCGTATGCTGCCTTTGATGCAGCCGAAGCTATTTCCTGCTGCTTTGATCCCTCTTCATAAAGTGATGCGATGGATGATAAATTTGATGAGATTTGGGAAAATGATTCTTCTCTATTCTCCATTTCTTTCATGGCCGTTTCTTCATTTAAGGACTGGATCTCTTTGTTCTTCCACTCCTCTGCTAAGACCATGTCCCCTCCGAGTTCTTCATATTTCGCTACATATTTTTCTAATTCTAAAAGTTGCTTTTCGTATGGAGACTCTATTAAATCTACTTCCATTTGTTCGCGCATAGTTTTTTCTTTTTCAGCCCTACGTTCTTCTTGTCTCCTTGCTTTTTCTTCTTCGGATATTTTTTTATCTTGAATCTTTAGCCACTCATAAAAAAACCAGTCTTCGAGTTCGAGTTGAGATATCAATCCTTGTTCTACAAGTTTTTCGCGCTCATCATAAGATGCATCAAGCGCCTTTTCCTGATAATCAGCGCTTGAAAGCGTGGCTTTGTCGTAGTCTGCGTAGAATGATTCTATTTCAGATATCTGTTTTTTATAATCAAACGTATCAATCCCAGTAAATGATTCAGTTAATTCTTTGTTTGCTTTTATTGCCGGCACTACACCAGTTTTTATATATTTGTCATATCCTTCTGTTTGCTCGTTAATTGACTTCGTAACAGATTGAGTGCCAAAGTTTACTGCGTCAAACTGCATAATCAACAACTTAAGCTCATTTGTGCTTGATGTTATATATGTCCCCCATGATATATACCCCTGTGTTGCAAGGGCTAATGCCTGGGAGTTTATGGCAATGTTTTTTGTTGTATCACCGAATATTTTACCTAAAAACTTAACTGACTTTGCCATTTCGCCAATATATGACGGTAAATCGTTCCTTATAAATTCTTTGTTCTCAGTTGTCCATGTTCTAAAATCGTTTATTATATCAATAACAGCAGGAGCAAGGCCTGAGCCTATACTTGCTGCTATTTCATCAACAGCATTCCAGGCAAATGTTATTTGAGACTTAAAACTTTCTGTTGCTTTTATTGATTCTTCCATTAACGCCGTAGAATTTTCAACTTCTGAGTTAGCTAATTCAAAAGCTTTTTCTAATTCTTCAACATTAGAAACAAGAGGTGTTAGTCCCTTAATTTGTTCTACTCCTGTCATGCCAAACTTTTCAAGCAGAGTTATGGCAGATTCTCCAGAATCAACCATCTTGCTCATGCCTTTTATCCATGCGTTAAAAACAACAGAAGAGTCAGTTTTAAAAGTTTTCTTAATTTGTTCGCCGGTCATGCCTGTTGTTTCCTGCAAATACTCAAACTTTTCACCACCGGATATAATAGATTTCTCTATTTCTACCATAGACCTACCTATTGCAGATCCTGATAGCTCAGCTTGTGCCCCCATCGATTTTAAAGCTGCACCATATGCTGTAGACGCAGCGGCAGAGACTTCAAACGCAGATACGCTTCTTGAAATTTCTGACGCCATTTGAACTATTTCTGATTCAGATGCTGCCATATTGTTACCCAATGCAACAATTACAGAACCGAGTTCGTCAACGCTATCAACAGTTTCGCCGGAAACGTTTATAATTCTGGCAAGTGCTTTTGCCCCATCTTCTCCGACTAAATCAGTAGTCAATTGCAATCTTGCAACGGTATCTGTAAAAAGAGTGATATTATCGACTCCCTTAACTCCAAGCTGGCCTGCTGCCGCTGCAATTTCAAGCAAAGAGTCCCTCGCTACAGGGATTTTGTTTGCCATGTCAAGCAAATTATTTTTAAGGGAAATCATTTCTGAATCAGTGGCGTTTGTTGTTTTCTGAATACCGATTAACCCAGAATCCAAATCTGAAAATTCTGACAATGATTTTGCTGAAATTGCAGCGACAGACGCCATTGCAGCACCTAATGCTACGATACTGCTTGTACTTAATTGGACCGAGGGCGCAAGCGTTTTTAGGGCTCCACCGTAATCCCCTATGCTCGCTTTAAGCTTAACTGTTTCAAGCCTGGTAAGATTTATTGACTTGTTAAGGTTATCAAAAGACTTTTTAGCCTTTTCAGCCTTAAGTCCTTTATCCATTCTGGCTTCAAGCCGCTCGAACTCCTTTTCGTTTTTTACGGCCTGAGACCCAAGGGCGGCAAGGTCTTTTTTTAACTGACGTGACGAACGCTCAGAATCACCAGTATCAAGTACTATTTTTAAACCGGGCATTATTTTTTTTGCGCCTCCATGATCATTGGATATGCTACATCTTCGATCATTAAAACCTTCTCAAAATCATCGAGATACGCCCCAGATATCTCGCACAGCGACCGAACTTCTGATACTTTTAATCTTTGATGCACAACCGACATACCTACTGACAACTCTCTATGCCGGTTGCACCTCTGCCAAATAGATAAAGCTAATCTATTCTTGTTATTTAAATCGCTGGGTTTCCCGCAAGCTTCGCAATCCGGCTCCAATCCATCTATTTCATGAGCCGACCAGCAATCGTCACAGTCGGCTTTATGAGGATTAAATTCCCAGGAAACCCAGTCAGTTAGTTTTTTACGGTCTTGACTTCTTCCTCTTCCCTTGCGTTACCGATATTTTCGATTTCTTCCAGGATGTACGTGCAAATATCCTCGTTCTCCTTCATATTCGCAAGGGCGCGTTTGTTCTCGCTGTTACACTCTGGATTACCGGCAATACCTTTCCATGACTTTACCTGGATGTCAATCTTATCTACCATCAACTCCAAAAAATCAATTACCTCGGCATATTCAGCTTTTGATCCTTTATTTTTTTTGACTTTTTTGGAATGGGTGTGCTTTTCAATTAGGTCTCTGAGCTGTTCTTTTGTCATAGGTACAACTTCAAACTTTGCGCCCATGTACTCAATTTCGTGTTTGATTTCTTTTGTGACCAACTTTAACATGTTTTCATCCCCGTATTATTTATTCCCCGGTTAAAAATGACGGAAATGGGCCGGGGAAACCCAAGTTCGGCTTGTGCCTATCCGTCAATAAAAAATTATGTAAAGACTATCGTTGCCGAATCTTCACCTGTATCACCCAACGCTGTTCCAGAAATAGTCAGAGACACAGTAGGAGAAGATGATTGAACCTGTGGAACCTCAAGCTCAACGTAAGGCAAGTTAATCGTGCAAGTCTTCCCTGCCCCGTTTGCAATTGAGATTATTACCGCTGTTTTAACGTTTTGTGTTGCGTTATAAAAATAGCTTAGATCATTTTCCCTGAATAAAACGCTTGGTGAAAATGTGATATTTCTTTGATCTTCGACATATTCTTCAACGTATCCAGATGATGTGATTTCGTCCGTTTGCCATGCTACAGGCGAGTTAATTGTCACATCTGTTGATTTTAAGGCCTTTGTTGATCCGTCGAATGAAATGGTAGTGTCTTTGTTTTCAAGGACGGATCCTACTGGCGTAAAAGTCGGCAGAAATCCTTTAATAACGGCTCCGTCATCACAAGTGATACTGTCTGCCATGGTCAACGTGTCTGTGTCATAGTCAACAGACACAATTTTATATCCGGCATCGGTGTTAGTATCAGATCCAATCTGAACATATCCACCAGCGATGAATTTCTTTGCATCGTCAACAATAACCTCTGTATCCGCAGATACGGCACCGGCAACGGCATCGGTACCGACCCAACCCCTAACCATGAATCCACCCGAAAAATCAACCTTTGCACCACCAGTTGTCGACATTGACAACTTTCCGGATTCTGCACATGCGCCTGTACCGAAGAAAACAGTATGACCCTTCTTCATCCAGATCGTAAAACTTGGCTTTTCCTTCGCTTGCGCGTATGTCACTGATGTGGCAGGCGAAATAGTTTCAAGTCCCTGCAAAGATTTAAAAAGAACACCGCCCATTGGTGCCGTTCCAGCAGTTCCTGACGGCCGCAAGTAAATCGGAATACTCCACGTACCAGCCCCGGTCTGATCCTGAATTCGGTCCAAAACATCAAGGGAATCAACGATTTCCTCTGAATTTGTAAAAGACGGCTGCTGATTAATATCCGCGTCACCAGCCGAAACAACCATCTGTGCTGCCGTTGTGGGGAAAACGGCTGTCCCTTTTGTGCTTTCCTCGACGCAAAAAACAATCTGCTCACGCGCCTTTGCTACTGTATTAGTCATTTTAACTCTCCGTTATTACAGAAAATGGTATTGTAACTTGGTGATGATTCGCTTGTAAGTCGTTATCAACTCCAAGAAATTCGGTATGGGGCATGATATCCCCGATTTCACACACCACACCGCCTATGTCCTTGCGAAAAAAAAGTTCCTCAATCGCCCCTGAATATGCTTCTCCCTGGATTGTGCCCGCTCCCAAAACTGTGAATACATTGATTTTAAAAATACCGACGCGATTAGACGCACCTCCTATTTCCAAAGAGGTATTTCCACCAGGCAAAAAATAAGATTCTATATATGGCAAGTCCGGCTGTTGGTCTTGAGACACCCGCCTGATGCTTGTATGATCCCAATTAGCGTCAAGATAATCCGATATCGTCGTGTTTATTTCATGAGGCTTCATGCTGGCTCAAGTCCCTCAAATTTAGCTAATTCTTTGTTGAAGTGGTTTGAAAAATCAGCGAGAGAGAGAGCGACAAAACCGACAGGGGCTTGTGTGGACGTCCCGTTTTCAAGTTGCTCGATATACTCAATATTGTTGTATATGATGACTTGGTTATCGCTGATTCCGAAAGAAAATCCGTCCATTTCTTTACCGGCAAATTGGCCTATCATCGAGTCTCTGATATCTTTAGGCCAGCCCCCTTCAGGAGGCTCTGTAGATAGCTTGGTTGAGCCAGTTGAGATTCCCCAAGAAGCGGCAGCCCTTCCGGTGTCACGAGGGCATCGCCTGACGACCTCTCTGTAAAGATCAAGGCATGACTTCCTTATTACTTTCTCAACATTTTTAGTTGCGTAATCAGCAATGGCATTTAATGATTTTACAAACTCTGCTGCATTGCCAGTGACATCGTTCATCATGATAAGGCCTGCCTTCCGTGATTTTCGTGATATCCCAGTGACGCTTCTGCTTTTTGCCTTGCTACGGCTGCATCTTCAAATAGGTCGAAATACCCAAGGTGTTTTCGCCTGTTTTTTCCGCCGATATATGCAACCCACTTATCCATCCCTTTGTGCCAACCAACGCCTACTGAACCTGAAATGTTGTTCTTTTGCATACTGTGGTTTTGGGCATTTTCAAGCTTCGATGCAGACCTTAAGTTAGCCCATGCATTGTTCAAACCCACACCATCGATATGGTCCACATCGCATTCAGGGAAAGAACCTTCCATATATAGAAATGCAAGCCTGTGGGTCTTGTATATTTTTCCAAAGACTTTTACCTTTCGATATCCGATTAGCGGGGCATCTTGATACTCAACCCACCCGGCAACATTCCCTGCATTTTTTTTATTCCATGCGTTACATGTTCTATGTGGAATCACACAATGCTGGAACATATCAACCGTACGTAGATTCCACGTAAATACGCCTGTGAATGGGTTGTAATCTAAAACTTCCTTCAACAATTCTTGAGTAAGTTCAATCATGTCCGCACCTGGATGTTAAAGAGCAAAGGAACGTTGCCGGGGGATAACGGATATATATTGATAACCTCCTGGGTATCTGATCCTATTAAAACCTGATATGTCGTATCAAGATCAGTCGGAAGGCCGTAAGCTGGTGTGACCAATAAACAATCACCAATTTGTATAATTGTTCCATCCACTTCTCGTATGTCGTATTCTTTGCGTATTGCGTATGTTTCGACATTGACAGGGTCTGTCTTGCCAACCCACTCCATGGTGTCCGGGTCAAATTCCCCTGGACTACCTGGCAGGCTTACTGTTACAGCAAAGCCCTCAGACTTTATATCATTATAAATAGATAACTGTTCTGCTGCCCAATCAGTCATAGTTAACCCCTTTCAAGCCTTACATTAACACTTGATGTGATGTAAGGAGCCAAAAGCATATCAACTCCGCGAAACCGCTTCCAAGCAGGCGCATTTGATCGGTAAACTTTTTTGATTGCGCCCCCAATCTCTTTGCTGGAAATATAGTCGTCATTTGTTAATGCAGGGGTCAAAACACCCGGCACTTTAAGCTCTTCAAGCGACAATAGGATATGCGCTTTGGTTATGTCTTCCGGCTGTTCTACGGAAAGGCTAAATGCTTCACCGATCCATGGCAATGTTTTGAGGTAATCCCAAGCCCTTTGAAGAGCTTGGGATTTTGCGTCATCTGTACCAGTCCATGTTGAATTACCACGGTCTTCGTGGTATGTATCAGCGGAGTCAACCGTTGCCTGCTCCCAATAATCATCAATATCTATTCTTAAAGAAACTGGCCCGACATATTCAAATGGATAAAACATACAAAGTCCCTTATGTTAAATAGATGGTACTTCGCCGGATTGCGAAGCTTTGCTATTGCTTGCTGGTTTAGCTTTTTTTTTCACTTCAACCTCACCCATAGCCCATCCGCCGGAATCCACCATTTCTCTCGCATCTATGGCTTCAACAGTTTTGATATCGCCTGTTTTAAGATCTGTTACTTTTTGCTTCATAATTTATCCTATGCCAGAGTTACTCCGAATTCATCTAAAACCACCCATTTTGTAGAATTAGAAATTAATGTAAGCGTTTCTCCGGCTGCATTAAAAGTTGCTGTGGTCGCCGCTGACCCACCTGCCACATTTGTTAGTGCCAAGGTGACCGCATTAGTGCTTGTCGTCCCAGTCATTTCAATAACCATCGTTTGGCATCCACGGATTGGAGCTGCAAGGGTCACTGCATAAGTGGATGTAGCAGGTCCTGTGATCTTAACGTGGCAAGCATCTGTTGAGATTGCATCAGCTTCGGTTATTTCCTGTACTGAGCCAATAACATCTGTAATAGCAGTCTCTTTACGTTTAATAACACCTATGGCTGGCTTGTCGTATGTCTCAATATATCCTGATGTTGTTCTCATCGGATGCCCTTAAACCTGGATTGCGTAGGCAGAGTAATTGATGCCGGTTGCAATAGTTCCGGCAACGACAGTATAAATCCTGATATACCTGTAATATGTGCCGTCATTTTCGTTATCAAAATACAGCTTGTATCGTCCGGTTGAATCGTCTTTGTTGCAATCCGTGCGCTTTACTTCAGCAGCGCTCAAATTGATGGATGCAAGGTCGGCAATAGTTGCCGCTGTGAAATCAGTATCAGGAGAACCCTGAATCACGATGTCGTAAATCTCATCGTTTGATGCAATTTCCAGGGCAGATACATCCAAGATCATACATCCCTTAAACAGTCCTGTGCCTACATCAACATATTTTGCGGCGCTGTCTACCTGCGCGGCTGCTGATGCAGCGACAAGCCCTGCGTCTTTAAATTCAAGCTCCGAGTCAAAAGTTCCTGTCGGTCGTGTTTTTACTCCAGTAGCCATTTTTTATTCCTTTCCTATGCCGTTACGGCTGCGTTTTTAACTCCGCGCAAACGCGCGGCTGCTCTGCCGTGATACATGCTGATACCGGCATACCATTCAACTCTTGTCCTCATAGCTGGCTTGTTTTGTAATTCTCCGAGGTCTCTTGCTTCAATAGTTTTATTCTGGATACCCTGCAATTTGCCTGGCATCATTGATACACAATAAATTGAGCATGCTGTAGCAGTCGATCCGCCCGACCCAACTTCTGTGAATGGCAAGATGTCGCTATCTTCATTGTCCTTGTCAAGCACCAAAATTGGTAAACCTGAATAGGTCTGGATCGGTTTGCCCCAGTTGTCTTTTTCTGTTACCAGAAACCCACCGATTGACGTTGAACGAGAAGCTGTTGTAATTCTCCTGACTAACGTCTTGTTGAAAAGCAAATGAGTCGGGTCGTCAACTGCCTGTATCAATTCGTCAAGCTTTTCCAGGGATAGGGCGTCACCGCCGTCAGTTGATCCAGCTTCAATGAGCTGGCTTCCTGTCAGCCTTACCTGAAGGCCATCAAATTCCCTCGGGTCTGATTCCTGGTCTCCTTTGATAAAAGCTTTTGTCCATGCCAGCGCAAGTGATTTAGCCTTCATCTCTTCTTGTACGGATCTTTGACCCATACCCATCGTGTCTATAATAAATTTATCTACATCAAGGTCACCACCTGCGATGACAAGTGGTTCAATTTGCGGGTTAATGATTCCAGTAGATTCAGTATAAGACTCATTGATACCACGAAATCCAACACCTGGGAGAGTTTCCTCTCTGTTGTACTTCATCGCTGATCCCATGATATTGTCAAAGCCAAGGTTAGCCAATACTGGAGATGATTTTGCATACATTTCTATTACGGCAGATTGAACTGGGTCTTGAATCCTTTTCAGCGCCTCGAGCAGTGTTAGTGCCATTGTTTATAGTTCCTTAAAATGATTTTACGCCCCGCGAATAATCAAGCCGTTCGGTTGGAGTCATCTTTGATATATCCGCGTTGCCGGGTTTATGTACTCCAGGCGGTGTACCTCCACCACCAGGAATGCCAGGGAAATACCTGGGCTTCAATTCCTTGAAATCTTTTGAATAAAAATCTGTTAGCGTCTTTGCCGTCGGGTCTCCGTCATCGTCCACGACTACAATGTTGCCTTCGTCGTCAAGCTTACGGTTTTTTGCAGTAATCAAAAGCACGTCGTCAATGTCTTCCGGGATCACCCCGGCGTCAAGTGCTGCTTTTCTGGCTTCGCGGTCAAGATGGAATTTGTGGAGTTTTTGCTCAAGGTCTTTCGCCTTTGATTCTCCCTCTTCCTTGATACGTGCAATTTCAGCGTCCCTTTTTTTCAGGGAATTTTCGTATCTCTCTTTTTCTGTCAAGCCTTCTTCATGTGCCTTCAACATGTCGGCGTATTTTTCAGGGTCTACGTTTTTAAATCTTGCAAGGTTCTTTGCGGCCAACTCTTTGGCTTCACGCTCTTTTTGAAGAGCAGATTTTAAACCGGATACGTCTGGCATCTCAACATCTCGTTGAAACTTGCCGTCAACTTCAGTCCAATTTGCTTTTTCATCATCTGGAACGTTGTCCAGATTTTCAATGATTTCAAGTATCGCCATTTTTTTAAGCCTCTCGCTTTGGTCGGCACCGTCTCGGAATCCAACCTATTTTTTTAATTGATACTACTTCTATCCTATATTACCTTTAGCGCAGTTTAATAATAAGTAATACGTATGTCAAGTTAATTTGTGGTTTAACTTTGTGGAATAACTTTTTTCTTACTTTTTTTGAAAAAGGTATTGACTTGATTTGTAGGTGGGTGTATAGTTTGATTATTGAGTGAGCGAAAAACAAACCACAAAGGGAAAAGCCATGACAAATGTAAAAACATTACACGCAAAAACAGAAGACGATTTCAAAAAACTTGATAGAATTATTGACAGTCTTACAAAAGAAGTTGTCGAATCAGTCAAGGGTTCAAAAGATTTTGTAATAACGACGGCTTGCTTTATCGACGATGAATTTGTTTTAGTTAGCGAATATGATATAAACGAGTCTTTTTATAATTCGCTTAAAAAAGCTGCTTTAGCGATATAAAACACCAAACAGCCCCGGCAACCGGGGCATAACTAAAGGATGACGGAATGGAATACAAAATGATCAAAGCAGGAGAAGAAAGCACAATCAAAGAAACCGAAGCAATCGAAATCATCGGCAGCAAGAATGGCCTTGAGATCGCTAAAGAAGGATTGTCTTTTGTGCAGGATGATATTGAAATCTTTTTTGAATAAACCCAACCAGCCGGGATGCGGGCACAAAGGAACGAAGCAATGGAGTGGATTGATATAAAAGTAAAAAAGCCTGATACAAAAGAGCCTGTTGTATACGCAAGGCCAAACATAAACGGCGGTTACCATGTAGGTATAGCTTATTGGGTGATTGGTAAGAAATGGAACCCTGAGATGGAATCAGTCAATTCGCCTGAGGGGTTCACACACTGGATACCCCTACCAGAACCGCCAAAACAATAAACCAAAGCACTGTCAACCGTGGTGCAAAAAAGGAGAAACAAATGACTGACACAACTTATGAAAAAATTGGAACAACGATCACCATCGAGTCGAAAAAAGAAGACGGTATCAAGCTTTGTCTGTTACACCCCTTGGAAGTTTTCTGGCTCAACAAAAAAGCATATATGATGACAAATTTGCAGGATGCAAGCTTGCCCCTTGTTGTAAGTTTGTCAGATGGATCAGCCGTGGCCATGAGCCCAGATTGCAAAGTTTTTCCTGTTGAGGCAGAAGTCGTTGTCTCGTCTCGTCCTGTAAAAGAGATTCGTCCTTTTTTTGAAAAACGAGAGGTGTCTATTAACTGGTATTTAGAGGAGAAGTAAAAGATGCAGTTTATTGATATTCTTAGGGTTGCGTTGTGTTAGATAATAGTGATCAGCATATTAAAAAGTATTAAGGAAAAGAATACGAATGCATTCTGTGGATAGACCGTTGCTGGGATTGAGTGGTTGGAGTTATATTTAAGGATACAATCTTAAATAATATCAACAAAACAAGGATGAGTTATGAAGAATTATTTTGTGCAGATTATAGAATATGAAAATGATAGGGTTGTAGAAATAATGGGACCATTTGCAGAAATAAAGGCTGTAAAAGTTGATGATGGTGTCAACATAAACCTAAATCATGAGAAGTATTACACTATTATAGTTGAGGATGAGTAGTCAATGTTAAAAGAGAACAGAATACCTAAATGCCCATTTTGCAACGGTCGTGTAATTTACACCGAGTGTGATTATGAAATAAGGCAACCAGATATAGTTCAATGTGTTGGCGAATGTTTCTTTGAAATAATGTGTGATTATGAAAAAGGGAAATCGCTTGAATGGTATATGAACGCCTTTAAGCACAAGAAACAATAAAACAAAGGAGAAGTAAAAAATGGAATACCTAAACATCAAAAACCTGAAAGAACCTGGTTATTACTGGTGGCTGCCTATGTGTGATGTAAAAAGCCCTGAAAATGAAAAATGTTGGACTATAATTAATTTCCACCCCCTCCATTCTCATCGTGAAAAGTCTGGAATAGTTTGTGGCCCAATAGTGGCTCCTGTTTGTTCTCCGATTGATTTAAATAAACACCTTAAATAGAATGCCAACCAGACCCAGGTAAGTCGATAAACTGCCTGAAAGGAATCATGGAAGAAATAGAATCGTACACCCACGGCGGGAAACGACAAAAGGCAGGCCGGAAGACCAAGCCCGACAAGAAGGTGCCGTATTGCACTAAGGTAAGGCCAGATCAGCGTGAATGGCTCAGGATGCGTAACGGGTCAAAAGAGATAGAAGTACTCATAGACGGCGCAATGTTGCGCGAAAAAGAATAAATTAAAAGAAACGTAAGGAACAGCAAAAATGAAGAAAACGCTAACAGCAATACTGGTAATGGCAATCGTATTTGTAATGGTAGCTTTTGCATACGCAGGGGATGTGAAATACACAAAGAAAACCTACATCGCGTCGATTTGGGAACATCAGCTCGACAAGGCTTGCGAAGTTTCTTCGAATGATGACAAAGTTGCATTTATGAGTATGATAAATAACAAGCTGGTGTTCGTGATGAAAGAAGGAATTCCGGTTTATATCGTAGAATACAGCTTTCCTGGCAAGATAAAAATCAGGCCTCACGGATCTTTTTCTGAATTTTGGACTCTTTCCGAAGCTGTCCAAAACGATAAGCCTAATCAAACAGAAACTAAATAAACATCAAAACCAAACCGCTGGACTATTTAATTATAGCCCGGCGGTTTTCTGTTTGTTTTATTTCTTTTCAAATCCGAACGAAAGCATATCTATTGTTACCAAAACCTCTTGGCCAGATTCTGTGTTTACCAAACTAATTTTATCAACGGTTATATAGTCTACCGTGAATTCTTCGTCAGATGGTATATTGTCTCTGCTATTATTGTATATGTTTGTTTTTACCGGGTACTTATTTATATAAACATCTTCCATTTTATTCCATCCTTTTGTGTCTCCCCAAGAACCGTAAATATAGGCAGCAAAATTATTTTTTGCGTATTCTATAAACGATTCCTCGATTTCATTTGATAGATCTTCAAGCGATTGTTTAAACGTCTTTTTGGGTTCTTGTTTGGCTTTCAATTTTGATAATTCTTTTTGGCTATATATAAAGTGTACTTCCTGTGCAACTTCAAACGCAACTTGCTTCAATGCAAGGTACAATGACTTGCTGTCCGGCATTCCTAAATCGCGCATTATCTGTTTAAATCTTCCGTCATCCATGTCATTCTCCTTTTTGCTTGGCTATTATTTTAAGGCAGTTCTTGCAGGTAACCTTGCTTTTATCTGTTGTGTGGCGTCCACTATCTGGCTTGTGATTATCCTGAAACGACATGCCACAAATTGTAATGGTATGTCGCCCGCTCATCGGACCAAAGAAGAACTTCCCGTTGTTGTAATGGATCACTTTTTTCATAATGCGACCCCAAAATATTTTAATAGTTGCAAACAATCCAAACTTGTGGTACTAATTAAATCAGTCATAGTTCTTCCTTTGTTTTGTGGTTGCCCGGCAGGTTCGCTTGCCGGGTTTTTCTTTAATCACTAAGAGACCATACTTTACTTCCGTCATGGCTATCAATAATATGAGCCCATTCGATACGCTGTTCTTCTTTTTCCAACACAGCCTTTAAATGGCTAACGCTGTCACCATCGCTAATTAAATCATCCCATCCCCCATCAAGGTAATAACACTCACCACCAAATAACAAATATCTTTTCATGTCGCTAACCCCTTTTAATCTAACACTTATTTATCTTGATATTGAAATAGTTGCATTCGGATATTGAATACACGCATTTAAATATTCCTCAACCCAAGGTACAAAATGATCGTATAATCCCCAACCGTTTTTAGCATTAAATTGTTTAAAATATTCAGGGTCTTTATTTAGCCTATCAAGACCATCTTTCAATGGCTTTATGATATCTGACGCCTTTGATATGTTTAATTCTTCTGGTCGCCAACAATGGTAATAAATACCGGCCTTGTCAGCCATTGTATTTAAATTGTGAGTTATGTTTGAATCAAATACAGTAATGTTTTCCGTTTCTTTATTGCCGGTATCTGCTTTTACCACCAAATATACATCTAAACTCATAGCACCTCCAAATAAAAAACCCCGAAAGATTGGCTGCTTGTGAAGAAACTGTATCTTACACCAATCTGACGGGGTCGAGTTAATTTTATACTACAATTTCATATCACAAGCAAGTTTATTATATCACATCACCCAACAATCGCAACCGTATAGAACAGATCCATAAAGGTATCTTCGTACCAGTGCGGCTGTGTTTCCCGTGGGTTGCTCGGACTTGTGTCGTTCTGGCCGTATTTCAGGCCGTATTCTGTGATCGAATTGTACTTCTTGATCTGGCCCTTGTACCCGGTCCTTGTTTTGACTTCCAGGATTCCATTCCCAATCAAAAGTCTATTAAAAACCCGAGCGCTGATCCCACACTCATTCTTTTTAAGCAGATCCGTGGCCGAGAACGTTGCCCTTACATTCTCTACGTATTCGGGCAGCATGGCGGTAGACACTCAAATTTCACAATGCAACTTTTTAGCGCACCCAAGATATGACACATCGCTCATTTTTAAATGGTTCTTTAAGTGGCCCAGGGCAACATACCCAATATCAAGCTGCTCTTTTTTGTCTGATGGGATTGGCAAAGATTTGGCCTGTTTTTCCATGAGAAGGAAATAATCTCTGGCCTCATTCCCACGGGCTGTTTGCTCAGCCATTGAAACTTTCTTCGCCGTGTCTTGGGTCAAGGCATAGTCTTTTCGGTTATGCCCTCCGCGACCTGTTTGCTTGACAGAATTATCAAGCAAAATAAAGTCCTGGTTTTCTTGAAAAAATGGATTCTCAATCACCTTTAACTTTACCCAGTTTGCAAATTCCTGCTTACTACCAAGGAAAGAATGCAGCTCCCTGGCATCAACAGAATTGACAGACTCTTCCCCGATAGTCGCTGATTTGATTTTTACTTGATTTGAAATTGATGTTGTGGTATTACTTTGGATAGTCATTCGATTTAAACCTCATCTTGAATTGTTTGATATGGCCCGGTTGGATGTGCAGTCCTTCCGGGTTTGGTTGATTATTAACGCTTATTTAACCTTCTTCGGTATGCTCATGAACAAAGCCACCCTTAATAGTAAATGTTTTCTCATCGGATGCCTTCATCATGTATGTTTTTATTTTTAAACACTTTTCTTGTCTATGCCCAAGTAAGCGTTTTATTTTACCTGGACTATACATGAACCAATCTGTATCCTTTATTATAAATTTATCGGTATGTTTTGTTATATCTACGCCAAACATTGTATCAATAGGATCGTGTGCCACAAAGGTTCGTTCGAGCCCATGAATCACAACATCATCCCCAGCATAACAAACAACAACGTCTGTCAAAAAATGGTGTTGGTATGGCAGATATGCAAAGTCTCCGGTATACAGCACCGGCGTTTTTCTTGTGTTTGAGCCAAGCACTAAATAGGCTTTATCGTATCTATGCTCTATCATTCGGACACATCCTTAATGACATCAATTACACCACCACACCACTTAATCTGCTGAATCGGAGTTCCGTCGGAATACTTTTTATTCAAAATTCAATCCCGTTATTAGCAAACTCATATGATTCTTGGAGAAGGCTCTTTATATCATTTTCATGGAATGAAATATTTTCAGTCTCGTATCTTTTATAGATTGCTGCACAAAGGGCATTATTCGTATTATAGCCTGTGGATTTTCTCTTGATATCTACAGCTGATAAAATCATACCAAGAATATAATGTATCTTGTTATTAACCAAAGTAACAGCAGTCATGGATTTGCTGTCAAATACAGCATCATTTTTGTTTTCAATGCAACCTAAGAACATACTCAACACAGCATCATATTTCTTTAAAGCAATTAAATACCCACGACAGCGGGAATATAACTGATTGAATGAATCTTCCGTCAATAAATTAAGTAAGCATTCACTATTAGCCTCTTTTTTATATATCGGCTTCGATTCGAAGTAAGAATTTTCAATAAAGGTCGTTGCTTGTTCTATCGTTATATCAAACCATTCACCTATAATTTTTTTATATGAGAAATGCTTGTGTGCAAGGTTTTCTATTTCACTATAGTTTGAACATGGTATTGAAATAAAGGCCTTCTCTAAACATAGGCCTCCTTGCATAGTTATATTTGCAAGCCTTGCCGCAGGCTCTTTTGTTTTGCCTATCTTAACACGATTTTCAGTTGATATTGCGTAAACGTATCCAAAACTTTTTGACGTTGTTTCTTTAAACTTTAATGTCTTTAATAGATATTTACGAACGGAGTCTTGATCTGAAATTGATTTTGTGGTAATTACTTGAATAGTCATGGATTTTAATCCCTTTCATTAAAGTTTGTGATCAGAGCCTGGAAGACACCCACTGTCTTTCAGGCTTGTTTGTTTATACTATCATATCAGATACAGCATATCAATCTAAGAACATTGAAGTTCATGATACTTGCACCCGGCTTTCTTGTGTATCGCCTTGTGGCAATCGCGGCAAAGCGTCACGCAGCAATCAGGGTCATTGGCCGTCATTGGGTTTTGCGTGGCCGGTACGGTGTGGTGGCAGTGCAAATACTCCGTTGAACAGCATTTCTGGCAAGTGTAATCGTCGCGCTTTAAAACGAGTTGGCGTAGGGATGGGTTGGATTCTCTTGAAGATGCCTTTTTATATCCTTTTGGGTAATTTCTTCTTTTATAGGTTGGGCAAGATTCTTTACACCCATGTGAACAATATAATCTACATTCTCCAAAACCGTTTTTATTTATAGACCGCAATCTGTCCCTAACTGATTGTATAGTAGGTGTAAACTCACGTCCACAATAGGCACATTTTACTATAAGCAATCCAGCTTTACCATGGTTACATTTTTCATAAACACATAAGTTCACAGATACAGGATCACTGTATTTAGCCATGCGTTTCACATGTTTTTTTTGTTTCTGCTTTTCAGTTGTTGAATTTTCTACATAATATTTTTTCCTATATTCGCGGTAACATGACTTGCATTGTGATTTTAAAAGGCTACCATTTTTCCCAAAAAACTCCAAGGTGTCCGGAAGAGTAAATCCGCATTTCGTGCAGGTCTTGGTCTTTTGATCAGGTGAGTTTAAATATGATTGCGGTACGGCAGTCGGTGTGTTAATATTCGAATCAGTCAAGGTTCAACCTCCTTCAAAGGTTTTATTTTGATCAGAGCTCGGACGATCCCCACGATCTCCGGGCTTGTTTCTTACAGTACCATACCAAATACAAGATATCAACCGTCAAGTAATGCTTGACAGTTCGAAATAAAAATTATATTCTATTATTCCATTGCGGTTGTGGGGCGTTACTTTTGGCTATATAGATCGGCCCCTTGTGAGCCCACAACCGCATTGCTGGAAAAATAGACAAGCGCCAATGGTTTGGGTATGAATATACGCGGGTTCGATTCCGGTATCCGATACCAATTCTTATTTAGCAACCTGAATCTGTTCTGTCGTTCGCCTTTCGTCACGATCAAGCAAAACAAGGATAGACCCATTTATTTTCGATACGCTACTGTTCATCTTCCTGATATCTTTTTGAGTTGTGTCAATGCTTTGTAAAATTTGGGTGACCGAAGTTTCGATCCTGGCAACCTTATTATCAACGTCACGAATGCTTATCTGGTTCGCCATGATCCTGCCGTTATGCTCACGACCTATCCGGTCAATGTCTTTTTGGGCGTGTGATACTTCTGATTTTGCGCTCCAAGTAAAAAATAAAGCTGCAAAAAATAATGGGATTAGAATAGGGATAATTGATTTAGAAAAATACTGGCAGATAGTTGATATTGTGGATGAATTAGAGTTTGACATATGTACCTTGTGCTTAGTTAATTAGACCTATGTAATTACCGTCTTTGTCTTTTTTTAAGAGTTTTACCACGCCATTTTTATCAGACAAGTCTTTAATTTTAATTTTTCCGGACTTCCAAAGTTTATACCTGTTAGGCCCAAGAAAATCCATTTGATACTTTTTATCCCTTGATTTAAGGAATCCTTCAAAGTCTCCAACAAATTGACCTGCTTCAATTATTTTTCTTTTATCACCACGTTCAGTGTACGGGCGAATATTGCTTTTAAGTTCGTCTATATCCAAACCAAGATTTTTATAAGTATCTGTCTTGGGTAAAAGAAAACATCGGCAGCGGGGATGAATTGGAGCTGTTGGATGGGGTTCATTTAAATCCCAGACCCTTCCATCGAGCGATGCGCATATCATGCAAGTGCCTCGGCCATGTATAGTTGACACTTCAAGCGTTGCACTCCATTCGACACGTTTTACGATATCTGAGTTTGCTTTATAAACAGCTTCGGCGGCATCGTTATTTATTGACGCAATATAAGTCCTAACAAGCGTTTCCGCATCGGTTTTGATGACACCAAAGGCCTCTTCCATATGCTTAACAATCTTGTCCGTGCTAAGACCCTGAAGAGTATCTGCAATAATAGCCGTTTGAAGTTCATCTGCTATCCTGAGTTCAAATGTATCCTTAACCCAATCCTCAAGCAACTTGCCACCAACCGGAGTTGACACCACCATGGCCCGAAGCTGATCAGGCGAAACAGCAGAAAAGTTGAACCCAACCGTCTCCGCAAGCTTCCCATCAAACGAAAGCATGTTGTCGTATTTTTGAAAAGAATATTCCCCGGCCACGACAGACGCATCTATAATGTCGCTGGATAGCTTGGCTTGGATGCCGAATGTCAACCGGTTAAGTTCTTCCAGGACCTCAAATTCCCGGGCCTTAGACGTAAACACCCCGGCAAGATCAGCAACATCATCAAACAGTTGTTCCCGCGCAATATCCAACGCCTTCTGGATCTGGACCAACGAGGCGTCGGTGTATTGCTCTATTCGGTACTGCTGCTCTATATTGCGATAAAGCAGCAATAGGTCTTTGTATTCGTCACCTGTCATTTTTCAAAAATAACGCCTTTTGCTGCCGCATCTAATATTCTGTCCGCTGGAAGGTCGAGCCTTGTAACTCCACCTATTTCGATAATATTTGTATTTTGATCCACATCAAGTCCCCTCAATATAAAATTTTTGCTTAAATATTTCACCGGCAGCATAAGAACCATCGCTGAACCGAACATGTGCCCAAAACTTCCAGGTGCCTGGTTTGTCAATGTCGTCTTCAGATGTTACTCTATAAGTTATTTCTCCTGTCGAGTCGTCTGATGACACAGCGTTAAATTCCCCTGTTGTTGTTAAATCTGGTTTTACATATTTTATTACCAATGCCGTTGCCCCTGTAATATCTTGCCCAACAGTGGCTACTAAATCCAACGCTGTTTGTCCTACGAAGACTTTTCCCATACTTAATCACCTATATTGCTGTCAAATTCAATTCTTTTCGTTATGTAGCTATCAAAATAGATTGACATTGTGATAATACTATCAAATTCTACAACCTCGCGCCAGGTCGAAACAATAACGTCTCCATATTCCGGAAAATAATTTTCAGAAAAATAAGATTCGGCAATATAATTGCCTTGGATGTATCCTGACATTATTCACCGTCCAAAGCAATTGCGGTTCTATTGCCGCTTTCATCGACCGTTGCCGTTATCCTGTTTTTATCATCTGCGGAACTCCTAAAATTAATAGTATTTGTTCCGCCTCCAGTAGATTTACCGGCAGCGAATGCAAAAATGATGCGCAACATCTCTTGCAAGTCATATCCACCATCTGTAACTCCTGCAATAAGATCGGCAACAGACATATTATTCAAGGCTGATATCTGAGACGGAATAGTAGTCCCTGTGTTTGTCAAAATATCGGAAATTTTCAAATCTAAAGCAGACTCTGTGGCTGTAATGGCTGACTCTACGTCTGATTGATCGGCTGGATCAACCGGTAGGTTGTCTGTCTTAGCCCTGATAGCATCAATAATAACATCCAATGCGGCAACCTCTGCGCTCGTTGATACACTTGACACATCTGCTTTGTATGTTGATGCGTCGTCACTGTGAGCAATATCACCAGTTACATTTAGCTTGTCAATGTATCCTGCCCTAACAGATGTTAATCTTGATATCAATGTATCAATGTTTGTAGCCACTGTGCTCAAACTGTCCGATGTTGCAAAACCAGTAGCCGTTGCCCATGACCCTTGATTTGTCTGTAGATCGTTTGTGTCTGCTACAATAGCTGCAAGCTTTGTGGAGTTGGTGTCAATCTCTGATCGGATTTCTTCAGCCGATGGCGCAGACCCTGCGGCACCAGTTATCCAAGCAGCATCACCACGATCCCTTATAGCCTCCAAAGAATCTGTTTCCCCAGAAAAAGTTGTGCCTTTAACATCATTTAAATGGTTTATGATTGTTGTTTGATTAGACGCACTTGCCAACGTAGACACATCTGCTTTGTAATCGCTTACAGACTCAGAAGGTATGAGGTTTTGATTTTTTGCCCCAAACGTTCCTGCCGTTGTGTGTCCAGAAATGGCCTCGTCCCAAACAGCGTCAGCCAAAACAGAGACATCAACGCCTCCAGATGATGCGGTAGCGAGTGCAATTCCAGCCGTGCCAGCGGTAGTGTGACCGCTAAGGAGTTCATCCCAAACAGCATCAGATATTGATGTTGGGCTTATTGCGTCAATCAAAGCCTTTAATGCCCCAAGCCCATCTGTTGCGTTGCTAAGGTCGGCCTGGATACCATCAACAACAGTGTCAACTGTGGATAGATTTACAGCCTGAG
>Ga0193964_1000048_pt1 | contig 61029 bp, 48 predicted proteins | sample FB_7_MG_FD_140323 | JGI IMG/M metagenome (GOLD analysis project Ga0193964, IMG submission 140323) | Microbial mat bacterial communities from the Broadkill River, Lewes, Delaware, United States - FB_7_MG | ecosystem: Environmental > Aquatic > Freshwater > River > Microbial mats | place: USA... | reverse complement strand
TCCAATAAAACCTCTTGACTTACAAAATACCAATCAATCAGAAATACTATTTGCAACTGACGTGCTACATCACCTTCTATTTTAAGGTGAGTATCTCTCCACACTCCTATTCCCTCCAAACCATCAATATATCTATCTGCAAAATTTAGTCCACCAAGGAATCCTACTTTACCATCTACTACTATAATCTTTCTGTGATTTCTATAATTAGCCTTATGTGTGAAATAAGGAAATCTAACAGGCAAAAATGAATATATCTTCACCCCTGATTTTCTTAATTGATTAACCTTCTTTTTGGACAAACTAATACTTCCTACACCATCATATATAATCCTCACCTCCACGCCTAATCTTGCTTTCCTCTCAAGAATTTCAAATAAGATATCAGTCAAGTGTCCATCTTCTAAAATATAATATTCAAGGTGAATATGATTTTCTGCTTTTTCTATAGCCTGAAATATCGAATTAAATGTATGTTCACCATCATTTAATATATTTACAATATTATTTTCAGCTAATAGAGCTTTCGAATTATTAAGAAGAAGAGTCATTATATGCTTATAGCGACTTATAGATTCATGTGTAAGCATTTCTTTTTTTGCAATTATTTGCTTTTGATCCTCACTCATCATCTGCAACCATTTCAAATCACCTAACCCTTTTCTTGAAAACATTTTAACCTTTCTATAATTTTGACCAAAAATTAAATAAAGAATAAATCCTCCAACAGGAATAAGAACAAGCACAAGAATCCACGCAATAGTCTTTAAAGGAGCTCTATTCTCGAGGATGATTAGGATAACAACAAATACTACCACCAATGCATACAATATAGTTAACCCCTGACTAAGGTATGACCAAATATCTAATAATTTAAGTAATTCTCCCATAAATATTTTAAATTTGCAACTATGCAAACAGTACTTGAAATAAAAAAAGAAATAAAAGAATCGCTTTCATCAACTTTAAGTAAAGAAGAAATAAAAAGCCTCATCTATATTATATTTGAATATGTACTAAGATACGGAAAAATAGATACAGAGGTTAACAAAGATGTAAAAATAGAGGATTCTGATTATAAAAAAATCCTTTCTATAGTTGAACGATTATCTCATAACGAACCTATTCAATATATTATTGGAGAAACTGTGTTTTATGATCTCAAATTTCGGGTTAACAAATCTACTTTAATTCCTAGACCAGAAACTGAGGAATTAGTTCATCTTATTATAAACGAACAAAAGAATAAAAATATTCAAATACTTGATATTGGAACGGGTTCAGGGTGCATTGCGATAAGCCTCGCAAAAAATCTAACCTCAGCTGTTGTCTCTGCACTAGATATCTCTCATAATGCTATATCTACAGCAAAGACTAATGCTTTAGACAATAATGTTAATGTTAATTTTTTTATTCAAGATATTCTTAAAGCTGAGAATCTAAGCAACAAATATGATGTAATTGTTAGTAATCCACCATATATTCGAAATTCAGAAAAAGTACTAATGCAAAGAAATGTTCTTGATTATGAACCACATTCTGCATTATTTGTCGATGATAGGGATCCTCTTCTCTTTTACCGAACAATCTCTATATTTGCGCAAAAACACCTTAATATAGATGGAATACTATATTTTGAAATTAATGAAGCTCTTGGTAAAGAAATGAAAGAAATGCTCTCTGACCTTAACTTCAATAAAATCGAAATCATAAAAGATCTATTTGAAAAGGATCGTATAGTTAAAGCTATAAAATAAATATCACATGGATATCAAAACTGCAAAATCAAGATTAGCAAAACAATGCAGCACTAAAGAAGTATGTAGTAAAGATGCTTTAGATAAACTCATAAAATGGGAACTTTCTTTAACTAATGCATATGAAATAGTGGACTGGCTTATCGCAGAAAAATTTATTGATGATTCAAGATATGCTTGCTTTTATGTTCGCGATAAGTATCGTTTTAATAAATGGGGGCGAATAAAAATTAAATATGCTCTCAAAGTAAAAAAAATCCCTTCGCATGACATAAACATAGCACTGAAAGAAATTGATGATAACGAATATAAGGAAAACCTCTTCTATATAATTAAGAATAAACTTAAATCAACTAAAGAGAATGATCCCTACAAATTAAAATCAAAAATATTTAACAATGCAACAAGCAAAGGCTTTGAACCTAACCTAATTTTAGAAATCCTCAAGAATTTAGATATATTCAAGAATTAATGGTACTATTACAGGAACTAGAATAGTCAGAACAGTTCCATTAAAAATTGAGATCAAAGCATATTCTTTACCTGAAAATTTATTTACAACCGATAAAGTTGAATCCATTGATGTTGCTCCCCCTGATGCTATTGGTGCTAATTTACCAAACCCCATAACCAATAATGGAGCAAATAACAATGTAAACACCTCTCTCATTATGTTAGATAACAAAGCGATTACGCTTAACGCTTCATTCCCACTTTCTGCAATTATTGCAGATGACAAACTATAATATCCAAAACCAGAACCAACTGCCATAGCATCCTTTAAACTGATATCATCAAAAAACAAAGGAACAAAACTAACCCCAATAATTGTACCTATAATTACAAAAATTGGTACTAATATCAATTCTAACTTTACTGTCTTTATTATCTTTAAAGCTGCCTTATCAGCTCCTACTGTAACACCAACAAGAAACATTAGTGCATACAACGCATAAGTTGACAGATCCGACTCTTTTAAAAAGTCAGGAATATATTCTGTAACACCCAACATTAATCCTAATACAAAAAAACCTACAATTATCAAACTACCTTTCATCCTGCTCCTTCTTTTTAAAAAATAATTTATAACAGAAATATGAAGCTATACAACTTCCTAAAATTGCAAAAACGGTAATTACAAATGCCTGCATTCCTATGGTATCTAATCTACTCACAACCATATCATTCAATCCAACAGCAATTCCGATAAGAAATAGCAATAAATAAATTGAATAATTCAACATAGGTTCTGCATATTTTATTATATCATGCCTATTTCTAAATAAGTAACCAAATCCTATTCCTGCAAACATTATTATTAAAACCTCTACCATTTTTACATTTATTAATGAGTGCATAAAAATATAAAATATATACACAACAACAATCTCAATACTTCAGAATACATAAATAAAAACACTACTTTTGTACCCTCGTTTACAAAAACATCATATTATAATGAAAGATTTACGTAAAGAAGATAAAATAAACATTGGATCAACACTACTAGAAGCAGGTTCATTATTAATGAGTTCTGGTGCAAGTACGATGCGTATCAGACATACAATGAATAGAATTGCAAATGCACTGGGCTACAAAATAGAGCTAATGATAACGCATAGAGCCCTTTCTATAACATTAATTGACGAAGAAGGAGAACACTTGTTTTCAAGAATTAAACGCATCTCACCTCACGGAGTAAATTTTAGAGTTGTTTCTGGTATTTGCCATATGAGTTGGAATATCATAGATGACAAATGGTCTCTTGAGATGATTAACAAAGAACTCAATAGACTTAAATCATTACCACACTACCCTAGATTATTAATCCTTATTGCTGTAGGATTTGCTGATGCAGGTTTTTGTCATAACATCGGAGGAGGTACCTATGAAATGATAATATCATTAATTGCTACATTTATTGGACTTTTTGTACGCCAAGAGTTTATGAAAAGAAAATTCAATCCATACATCTGTGTTTACCTTGCAGCATTAACTGCCTCTTTCATTGCATGTTGTTCTAGATTTATCCCTCTTGATATAATGACAAATAAAGCTTTAGCAACTTCTGTACTATTCTTAATTCCGGGAGTTCCTCTTATAAATTCAATAACAGATTTAATTGACGGAAACATACAAAATGGCATTATAAGAGGCATTAATGGACTTATTATCTCTTTTGCAATTGCATTAGGTTTGCTAACAACTGGACTAATTTTTAAACTTCAATTACTATGATGAATATAATATTAGATCTTTTAAGCAAAGGTCTTTGGGCTGGTATTGCTGGAGTAGGATTTGCTATATTATTTAATGTTCCTCTCAGAACATTAATTCCTATTTGGTTTTTAGCATGTATAGGTGTTATTGTAAAATTCACATGCATGCACTTTGAAATAGGCATAATTACCGCTTCATTCATAGGAGCAACAGCTGTGGGGATATTTGCACTATTTGCGGCAAGAAAATACTACGGACCTCCTTTGGTGTTTTCTATCCCTTCCGTAATTCCCATGATTCCAGGAGCTTTTGCTTATAACATGATGCTTGGTTTTATTGATCTTTCTACAGTTGTAGATCACGATGAATACATTAGAGTTCTCTCTTTCACAAGTAGCAATGGATTAAAAGCATTATTTATTCTGATGGGACTTGCTGCAGGAGTTGCACTTCCTATGTTATTAGCTAGAAAAGAATCAATAAAGCAGATAGAACACAATAAAAATTAAGCAAGCGACATTTTCAATAGCCGCTTGTATCTTAAATAATATAAAAGATAAGCAATAGATAGGCCCACTGGAAAACCATACCACATTCCTACAGCTCCAATTTTTAAATTAAAAGCACAGTAATAACTAACTGGTAGAGCGATAACAAAATATGCAAAAAAGGTAATTACAGCTGGTATTTTAGCATCAGCAAAGCCTCTTAATACACCTGCAATAATAATCTGTGCTCCATCACTAATCTGAAAGACTCCACACATGACCAACATAGAAGAAGCCAGTAGTAGAACTTCCTTATCAGACGAAAACAACAGTGGTAATATATTTCTACCTCCTACAAAAAGAAATATAATTAATAGGCAATAAATAAACATTATCTGTATACTTACAGTCTTTATTGTCTTTATCTTTTCGTAATTATTTTCTCCAATTAAATGACTCACTCTAATCGTTGTGGCAGAACCAATACCTTGATATACCATGAAACCAATAGTAGAAAGAGAAAGAACAATCTGATGGGCAGCAAGAGATACCTCATTAATCCAACCAATCATTATAGTACAAAGACCAAAGGCAGATGCTTCCATTACTAGTTGCCCCCCAAGAGGGACTCCAAGCTTGTATAATCTCTTTACTCCAAAAATGTTGCATACTGCCTTATTAAAACCTATGAGATATCTCCTAAAACTTTTCATTCTATAAAAACATATTGCAGCAACTACCACCATAAAAACTCTTGAAATAATCGTTCCTACAGCAGCACCATAAAGCCCCATCTCTGGACATCCAAACTTACCATACATGAAAAGATAATTTCCTATGGTATTAATAATATTAGCAACAAGCATTATTATCATTGATAATCTAGTGTTCCCAACTCCCTCGAAAAATTGCTTATAAGCATAAAATAATTGCATAGGAATAACTGACAACATCAACAAATACATAAATTTTCTTGATGTTCCAATTATACTCTCTGGTTGATTCATATATGGAATACAAATACTTAATAAGCCTAGAACAGCTACAAGAAGAACTCCCATAATAAGGTTTGAAAGCAAACCATTCTTAAGTGCCATACCAATAAACTTATAATCCCTACTGGCCATACGTTGCCCAACAACTGGAGTTAAGGCAAAAGAGAATCCCATTCCGAATATTACAACTAAGGTGATTAAAGTGTTCGTGAAAGATGCTGCTGCTAGCTCTGTACAACCGAGATGACCTATCATGATATTATCCACTATACCAACCATGATTTGACCTGCCTGCGCAACTATTACAGGTAAACTAAGTGCAAGAGTTTTTTTGTACTCTTTAAAAGGAATGTTTCTATGACTTCGCTTAAACATACAAATAATTTTAAATTAAAATATCTGATATTCAACGAGACCTTACCCTCCAGAATATATCATGTTTTTCTACTTTTTTCAAGACTTACGTCTTGGGCTTCAAGGTGAGAAACAATATTAAAAACACTATCTGATATATTTGAGTCGTTCTATTTGCGACAAAAGTAGAAATAATCTACAACAAACAAAATTGAATTAACGAAATATGAAGACCTTATTAAATATATTATAGTAATAAGAAATATACAGAATGAAAAAAATCCATTCCGTTAATACGGAATGGATTTTTATATAGAATAAGTAATACTACTTATAAACTTCATTTAAAATTTCAAGCATCTTAATAGCACTTGCTGGAACTTTAGTACCAGGACCAAAGATTGCAACTGCACCTGCTTCATAAAGATATTCATAATCTTGATGAGGAATAACTCCTCCCACATATACTAAAATATCTTCACGTCCAAGTTTCTTAAGCTCTGCAATAATTGCAGGAACCAAAGTTTTATGACCCGCTGCAAGAGATGATACACCAATAACATGAACATCATTCTCTACTGCTTGTTTAGCTGATTCTTCAGGAGTCTGGAATAAAGGTCCCATATCAACATCAAATCCCATATCAGCATAACCTGTAGCAACAACTTTAGCACCACGATCATGACCATCTTGACCCATTTTTGCAATCATAATTCTAGGACGACGTCCTGTCTTCTCTGCAAATGCATCAGTCATTTTTTTAGCTTTATCGAAATCTGCATCATTTAGAGATGCACTTGAATAAACTCCACTCACTGTTCTAATAACTGCTTTATATCTACCACAAATCTTCTCACATGCGTCAGAGATCTCCCCTAACGAAGCTCGTTCCTTAGCTGCAACAACAGCTAACTCTAGCAGGTTACCCTCTCCTGTCTTAGCACATTCTGTGATAGCAGCAAGAGCTGCTTGACATTTCTCCTCATTTCTATTAGCCTTAAGTTCTTTAAGACGTTCAATTTGAGAAATACGTACTGCAGTATTATCAACCTCAAGAATATCAATAGGATCCTCCTTCTCAAGACGATATTTATTAGTACCAACAATAGTTTGAGCTCCTGAGTCTATTCTTGCTTGAGTACGAGCTGCTGCCTCCTCTATTCTTAATTTAGGCACACCAGACTCAATAGCCTTAGCCATACCTCCTAGTTTTTCAACCTCTTCAATATGAGCCCAAGCTTTGTCTACTAATTCCTGAGTTAACGACTCTAGGTAGTATGAACCAGCCCATGGGTCGATAGACTTAGTAACTGTAGTCTCATCTTGAATATATATCTGAGTATTACGTGCGATACGCGCAGAGAAATCAGTCGGAAGAGCAATCGCCTCATCAAGTGCGTTAGTATGTAACGACTGAGTATGACCAAGAGCTGCAGACATAGCTTCAATACAGGTTCTACCCACATTATTAAATGGATCTTGCTCTGTAAGAGACCATCCAGAAGTTTGTGAGTGAGTACGTAAAGCAAGTGATTTAGGATTTTTAGCACCAAAAGACTTGACAATCTTTGCCCACAATAAACGACCAGCTCTCATCTTAGCCATCTCCATCATTGGATTCATACCAATAGCCCAGAAGAAAGATAAACGAGGTGCGAAAGTATCAACATCCATACCAGCAGCAACACCTTTCTTAAGGTACTCAAGACCATCAGCAAGTGTATATGCTAGCTCAATATCTGCTGTAGCACCTGCTTCTTGCATGTGGTATCCAGAGATAGATATAGAGTTAAACTTAGGCATATTCTTTGAAGTATATTCAAAGATATCAGCAATAATCTTCATTGAGAATTCTGGTGGGTAAATATAAGTATTACGTACCATAAACTCTTTAAGAATATCATTTTGAATAGTACCAGCTAATTGATCAAGTGTTGCTCCTTGCTCAAGACCTGCAACAATGTAGAAAGCAAGTACAGGAAGTACACCACCATTCATTGTCATAGATACAGACATCTTATCCAAAGGAATTTGATCGAAAAGAATCTTCATATCAAGGATAGAGTCAACAGCAACGCCCGCTTTACCAACATCACCAACAACACGTGGGTGATCTGAATCATAACCACGGTGAGTAGCCAAGTCAAAAGCAACAGAAAGACCTTTCTGACCAGCAGCAAGGTTTCTTCTATAAAATGCATTTGATTCTTCCGCAGTAGAAAATCCAGCGTACTGACGTACAGTCCAAGGACGCAAAGGATACATTGCAGAATATGGTCCACGTAAAAATGGTGGTAAACCAGAAACATAGTTAAGGTGCTCCATTCCGTCTAAATCCTCTTTATTATAAGCAGGCTTAACAGGTATCAATTCAGGAGTCATCCAATCTTTTTCAATATTATTTGTCTTTTCCCATTCTTGAACTGGCATATCAGCTCTTTGAGAAGACTTAATATTTATATCTTTAAAATTTGGTTTCATTTCTATTTCTTTTTAAAAGTACGCAAGATTAAATACCTAGTTCAGATTGGTATCTTCTTAATTCTTCTAATACGTTATTCTTAACGTGAACAAAGTTTATTATTCCCTTAGCTTTAAGATCTTCTGCACAAGCAGGAGCTCCAGCCACTACAATAATAGCTTCTTTACTTAAGTTTTCGAATACCTCTGGTGCTATTGTAGCATACTCATCATCAGAGCTACATACAACAACAATCTTGGCTTTATTCTCTCTACATACTTTAACACCCTCTTCAACAGTAGCAAAACCGTTGTGATCTTGAACTGCAAAACCAGCACAAGCAAAGAAGTTACATGCAAACTGTGCACGAGCCTTACGCATATTCAAGTTGCCAATAGGGAACATTTGAACAAGAGGTCTCTCATTTTTCAAAACATACTCATCAGTCTTAAGACGAAGAGCTTCGAAAGGTTGAGCACCACGATATAATTTCAATGTTTCAACAGTAGCACCATCTTCTTTAAGATCCTGAGCATCTAACTTACAAGAGCAAATATGCTTCTCAATAGCTTCAGTAAAATTAGGGAATATATTAGTTCCTAGAAGATTTTCTTTTCTTGTAGCGATCGCTTTGTTTCTACCAGCAGCAGTAGCTACGATAGTTTCTTGAATAAATCCTACAGTTAAAGCAGCAATATATCCACCTTTATCCTGTACTTCTAAGAATAGATTCCAAGCAGCCTCAGCAATAGACTGAGTTAGCTCTTCTACATAATAAGAACCACCAGTAGGGTCAGCAACCTTACCTAGGTGAGCTTCTTCCTTAAGAAGAATTTGCTGATTACGTGCAATTCTCTCTGTAGTAACATCAGCAGTTCCAAGAATAGAATCGTAAGGCTTAATAGTAAATGAATCAACACCGCCAAGAACAGCAGACATAGCTTCTGTTTGTGTTCTCAACATATTCACTTGAGAATCATATATTGTTTTGTTCCACTCAGAAGTCTCAGCATGAACATTCATTTTACATACACTGTCACACGTAGGTTCGTAGGCTTTTACAATCTTAGACCATAAGTAGCGACCAGCACGTAATTTCGCAACCTCCATAAAATATTTAGATCCAGTACCAAAAGCGAATCTAACTTTAGGAGCAACCTCATCAATGCTCAATCCTCTTTCTGTTAACTGAGTTAGATACTCAGCACCAGCTGCAAGTGAAAATGCTAATTCCTCAACTATAGAAGAACCTGCATTATTAAAATGCTTACCACTAACTTCAATCACTTTAAAAGAATCCATTTCTTTAGCAGCAACAACAGTATCTTTCACAATATCAAAAACCTGTTCTTCTGTACCACAACAGAATTTACCTCTCAGAGTAATATATCCTAGTGGATCTAAATCAACACCACCATAAATTTTATTTGCATCAACACCTTGTTCAGAAGCTAAATCTTTAAGGAAAGATAAAATTTCCCCAGACTTACATCCGCAAACAAAGTTAAGCTCAACACAATCAAGAACGATACCGCTAATTAAAGCTTTAATATCTTCTTTCGTATAAGAAGCTTTCTCATCAAGAATAAATCCTAAAGAGTCAACACCTTTTTGCATGATATCAAGAGCTTTTTTATTAGCATACTTAATATCTTTAACAAGAATATCCTGACGGATATACCAGTTATTATTGTTCTTTTTGTTACCACGAACGAAAGGATAGTCACCAGGATATATATCTAGGTTCTTAAGCTCTTCCATATTCTCCAACCTATAAAAAGGCTGAACATCGAAACCTTCGTTTGTTCTCCAAACTAGTTTTCTATTGAAGTCAGCACCCTTAAGGTCAGTAGTGATCTTGTCCATCCACTCTTGAGTGGTGTTTGGGGCAAATTCACTAAATAACTTAGTGTTTTCTTTTTCTGCCATAATTTTAAAAATCGTTTAAACTCTAACTGTTTGTCTATTTTAGGATGGTAAAAATAATTCTTTTATATAATAAAGAAAAGAAAACGAGAGCTTTTTGACTATTTAACTGTTGTGTCCCAAATATTTAATACGTTTTTGTCATCTTCATATAGCAATTATTTTCATTAAAATCACAACTCAAACGATTGCTCTAACCCATTTCAAACCATCTATTTAAGATTATTTATATATTATAGAATTATTATAAATTGTATATTTGTCTCGAAACAATTTTGAAACTATGTACGAGAATTTAAAAGACATTATTGAAAATTGCTGGAAAGACAGAAGTTTACTTAAAGATTCTGACACTCAAAAAGCAATAGAAGAAGTAATAGATTTACTAGATAAGGGAACATTAAGAACTGCTGAACCGACAAAAAATGGCTGGAAAGTTAACGAGTGGGTTAAAAAAGCAGTTATTCTATATTTCCCAACTCAAAAAATGGAAACAATCAAGGTTGGTCCTTTTGAATTCCATGATAAAATTGCTCTTAAAAACAACTATGCAGAACTAGGAGTTAGAGTGGTTCCACACGCAATAGCGCGTCAAGGAGCTTATATCGCACCAGAAGTTATTATGATGCCTTCATACGTGAATATTGGAGCATATGTTGATAGCGGAACTATGGTAGATACATGGGCAACAGTAGGTTCATGTGCTCAAATTGGAAAGAATGTTCATTTAAGTGGAGGTGTCGGCATAGGTGGCGTTCTAGAACCCATACAAGCTGCTCCAGTAATTATAGAAGACAACTGTTTTATAGGCTCTAGATGTATTGTTGTCGAAGGAGTACATATTGGCGAAGAAGCTGTTCTTGGGGCTAATGTAGTAATTACAGGCTCTACAAAAATCATCGACGTATCTGGAAATGAACCAATAGAATACACTGGGCACGTTCCTGCTCGCTCTGTCGTTATTCCTGGAACTAGAGTGAAAAAATTTCCTGCTGGAGAATATAATGTTCCATGCGCCATTATTATTGGTAAAAGAAAAACATCTACCGATTTAAAAACATCTTTAAATAATGCTCTAAGAGAATACGATGTCGCTGTATAAAAAACACAATATGAAAGAAGATATAAATAAAGCTTTAGAAACGCTTAAGACAGGAGGCATCATCTTGTACCCAACAGATACAATCTGGGGACTAGGTTGTGATGCGACAAACGAAGAGGCTGTTAAACGAATCTATGAAATAAAACAAAGAATAGACTCTAAGTCAATGTTAGTTTTACTTGATAACCCAGGTAAATTACCTTCTTACGTTAAAGATGTTCCAGAAATTGCATGGGATTTAATTGAAACAACTAATAAACCAATGACAATCATCTATCCTGGCGCCAAGAATCTTGCTAATAATCTTATTGCTGAAGATGGTTCAATCGGCATCCGTATTACTAATGAGGAGTTTTCAAATCATCTTCTTTTTAGATTTAGAAAACCCATTGTTTCAACATCTGCAAATATAAGCGGAGAACCTTCTCCTAATAATTTTAGTGAAATTTGTGACAGCATAAAAAATGCAGCTGATTATATAGTGAAATTACGACAAGAAGAAACAAGTAATCCGAATCCTTCTTCTATTATTAAATTAGGGGTCACAGGAGAAATAAAAATCATTCGAAAATAATCAGCTTAATTTTCTGAGAAATATTAAATCATAAATAACAATGGCTACAATTATAAATATTGAAACATCTACTCACGTCTGCTCTGTTGCCCTTTGCAGAGGCAATAAAGTAATCTCTATTAAAGAAAACAAAGAGGGTTTGAATCATGCTAAACTAGTTACAGTTTTCATTGATGAAATATTAAAAGATAACAATTTAGAACTAAAAGACATAGATGCCGTAGGAATAAGTAAAGGACCGGGATCTTATACAGGTTTGAGAATAGGAGTTTCTACAGCTAAAGGATTATGCTATGGAGCTCACCTGAAACTTGTTGCAATTGATACTCTTCAAGCTATGACCGTTGAAGCGATCAACAAAATAAAAGATTCAACAGATACTTTATTTTGTCCTATGATTGATGCTAGAAGAATGGAAGTATTCTGTTCATTCTATGATAATAATAACATACAAAAAGAAGATATTAAAGCAGTTATAATTGACGAGGACTCATTCAAAGACATACTTGATAAACATAAAGTCGTATTCTTTGGAACTGGTGCTGATAAGTGTAAAGATACCATTAAACATGAAAATGCTATATTTATGGAAAACATAGTTCCTTCTGCTTCAAATATGACATCACTGTCAAACAATGCGTTCATCTCTAATAGATTTGAAGATATCGCATATTTTGAACCGTTTTATTTAAAAGATTTTGTTGCAACAACCCCTAAAAAGAAAGTTTTGTAAACGTGAAAATTATACTTTTTTACATATTAATCCTGATATGCTCTCTATCATCTGTTAATGGACAAAATTCATGTCCTTTCAAAGATGGGGAAACCTTATACTACTCTATTAGATTTGGATTTATATTAGGAGGCAAAGGTTGTCTCGAAATTAAACTTGACACAATTAATGATAAAAAAGTCTTTCACTCAAAAGCAATAGGAAGAACTGCAGGCATTTTTTCCATATATAAAATTGAAGATATATATGAAAGCTATATTGACCCAGAAACAGATTTACCGATTAAGGCTATTAGAAATATTAAAGAAGGTAGTTACAGACGATACGATATTGCAACATTTGACAGAAAAAGAAATACGGTTTTCTCATCTAGAAAAAATGACACTATTAGCGTAGCAAAGAACGCATTAGATATACTATCAATTTTCTACTATGCAAGGAAGCACCTCTCAATGCACTCTGCACAAATCGGTGATACAATAAGTTTTAATACATACTTTGCAACAGAACGATTCCCTATAAAAATTTTATATAAAGGCAATGATACATTGAGAACTAAATATGGTAGAATACCATGTTATGAATTCTCTCCGCTTGTTAAAGTAGATGAAGTCTTTCAAGAAAAAGACAATGTCAAGGTATATCTATCATCAGACAAGAACAGAATACCTATTAAAATTAAATTTGAACTATTTTTAGGCTCATTAGTTTGCGAATTAGACGGATTCAAAGGATTAAAGAATTCTTTTAAAGTTATTGTAAACTAAGTCTTTCTATAAAAAATCATATCAAAACAAAAGAATATTACTATATTTCTTTACTTTTGCGTTCAAACTAAATAGAATTAATTATTAAATAAAAAGAAGATGGCAGATACTACAGACATCAAAAACGGATTGTGTATCCACTTTAAAGAAGGATTATATTCAATTGTTTCATTTCAACACGTTAAGCCTGGAAAAGGTCCTGCTTTTGTTAGAACAAAACTTAAGAACGTAGTAACAGGCAAAGTTGTTGATAACACTTTTAACTCAGGAGTAAAAATTGACGTTGCAAGAATAGAAAGAAGACCTTATCAATTCTTATATAAAGATGATATGGGTTACAACCTAATGCACGTTGAGACTTATGAACAAGTTGCTATAGAAGAAAGCTTGATTAATGCTCCTCAATTCCTAAAAGATGGAGACATGGTTGATATGGTCGTACATGCTGATACTGAAACTCCTTTATTTGTTGAACTTCCACAAAATGTAATAATGGAGGTTACATATACAGAACCTGGACTTAAAGGTGACACAGCTTCCTCTACTGCCCTTAAACAAGCTACTGTAGAAACTGGTGCTATCGTTATGGTTCCACTATTCATCAACCAAGAAGATAAGATTAAAATAAATACTACTGACGGATCATATGTTGAAAGAGTAAAAGCTTAATTTATATAAATAGCTAAATAAAAAAGGAGATTATTTTAATAAAATAATCTCCTTTTTATTTCTTAAGATTGAATCTACTCCAATAATAAATGAAGTACTTCTTTTGCAGCTTTCTGCTCAGCTTCTTTCTTTGAATTACCTCTTCCTTCACCTAAGACATCACCCTCTATAGAAATTTTTGACATAAATGTATCTCCCTTAAATGGTGGAATAATATCACTTGTGTCAAAAACCAATTCTTTCTTATTCTTTTGTGCCCACTCTACTAATCTACTTTTATAATTAGTATCGTGCTCAACTAGCTTCTCAATATCGATATATTTTGGAAATATATGTTTTTCAATAAAATTCTTAGTAACAATATATCCTTGATCAAGATATATTGCTCCTACAAATGATTCAAAAACATCTCCATATATATGCTTATTTCTAGACAAATCAGCTTTTGCTATTACTTCCTTATCTAAATTCAAACGAATTGCTAGCTTATTCAATGATTCTCTGCTGACAATCTTTGAACGTAATTGAGTAAGAAATCCTTCTCCTTTATTGGGAAAAAACTTATATAATAACTCAGCAACAATTGCACCAAGTACAGCATCACCTAAAAACTCTAAACGTTCATTGTTTATAGCAAATCCATCTACATAAACAGATGCAGAACGATGTATTAATGCAAGTCGAAAAAGTTCTTCATTATCCGGAATAAAGCCGAGATCTGAATAAGACAATCCATAAAACCTTTTCTTCGAAAAGAAATAAAGCTTTATGGATTGAAATAAATTTTTACTCACAGATTATCTATTCTGTAATTGATTTAACAATTATACAAGCATTGTGTCCACCAAATCCGAAGGTGTTGCTCATCGCAACCTTTACTTCTCTCTCTTGAGCCTTATTGAATGTGAAATTCAATTTAGAATCCAGCTCAGGATCAAGTTCAAATTGATTGATTGTTGGTGGTACTAATGAATTTTTCATAGCCAAAATAGATGCAATTGCTTCGACAGCACCAGCTGCTCCAAGCAAATGACCAGTCATAGACTTAGTTGAACTAATATTCAATTCATAAGCATGATTACCAAATACTTTTTGTACAGAACCTGGTTCAGAAATATCTCCCAAACCTGTAGATGTACCATGAACATTGATATAATCAATATCTTCAGGCTTAACTCCCGCGTCTTCAAGAGCTAATAGCATAACATCATATGAACCCTCTCCAGATGGAGCTGTCATGTGATATGCATCATCATTAATTGCTCCTCCTGCTAATTCAGCATAGATCTTTGCTCCACGCTTAACAGCATGTTCATATTCCTCTAAAATCAATGCTCCACCACCTTCTGCCATAACAAAGCCATCTCTGTCTTTATCAAATGGTCTAGAAGCTGTTTTAGGATCATCATTTCGCGTTGATATTGCTTTCATAGCATTGAAACCACCAACTCCAGAAGGAGTAATAGCAGCTTCAGAACCTCCTGCAACCATAACATCAGCTTTACCTAATCTAATTAGATTCATTGCATCATAAATCGCATGCGATGATGATGCACAAGCAGATACAGTTGTATAGTTAGGTCCTTTAAAACCATGATTAATTGCTATATGACCTCCAGCCATATTCGCAATCATCTTAGGAATATAAAAAGGATTAAATCTTGGAGTTCCATCACCTTTTGCGAAGTTTATATCTTCTTCAAAAAAAGTTTCAAGACCTCCAATACCTGCTCCCCATATTACTCCTATGCGTTTCAAGTTCTCATTCTCAAGATCCAAAGTAGAATCCTTAACAGCTTCTCCAGCGGCTATTATACCAAACTGAGAGAATCTATCAAGTTTTCTAACTTCTTTTCTATCGAAATAATCTTTTGGATCATATCCCTTTACTTCGCACGCAAATTGAGTCTTAAATTTCGAAGCATCAAAACGAGTAATAGGGGCAGCGCCGCTTACTCCATTCTTCAGGCTGTCCCAGAACTCTGAGATGTTATTTCCTATAGGATTTATCGTCCCTAGGCCAGTTATAACTACTCGTTTTAATTCCATGAATTTTTTTTTATTAATTAAGCGTTTGCTTCTACGTAGCTAATTGCGTTTCCTACAGTTGCAATGTTTTCAGCTTGATCATCTGGAATAGTAATATTGAACTCTTTTTCGAATTCCATGATTAGCTCTACAGTATCTAATGAATCAGCACCTAGGTCGTTTGTGAAACTTGCTTCATTCTTAACTTCTGTTTCATCAACACCCAACTTGTCAACGATTATTGCTTTTACTCTAGTTGCAATGTCAGACATAACTTTAATTTTTAATTTAACAATAATTTATCTATAAAATAGGTAAAGTTCCACCACCTCTATTAGGAGATTTTTTGGACCAAACCGACTGCAAAGTTAAATTTTATTTTTTTTTATAAAAACTTTTTCCCGCAAATTAAAGTTTTTATACTTTTATCCCATTAAACCTCAATCAACTTAAAAGATGACAAAAATAGCCGTATTTGCCTCAGGCTCAGGAAGTAACGCCGAAAATATTGTTACCCATTTCAGAGATAACGACAAAATATCTGTTGAGCACATATTTTGCAATTGCCCTGATGCATATGTAATTAAAAGAGCAAAATACTTAGATATACCATATACAATCTTTGATAGAATAGATCTATACCAGTCAAATCACATTTTATCAGCTCTGAACAATTTAAATATTGACTATATAGTACTTGCTGGTTTTCTATGGCTTATACCAAGTAACCTAATAGAGCAATTCCCAAATAGAATTATCAACATCCACCCAGCACTTCTTCCTAATTATGGAGGGAAAGGTATGTATGGAATGAATGTTCACAAAACAATTATTAAAAATAAAGAGAAGGAATCTGGTATCACTATTCATTTTGTAAACAATAACTATGATGAAGGAAATATCATCTTTCAAGCTAAATGTTCTCTAAATGATAAAGACACTCCTGAATCTCTTGCTGAAAAGATTCATAAACTTGAACAAAAACATTTTCCAGCAGTAATTCAACAAATTATTGAAAAATAACATACACTTATGATTCCATTTACTCATTTCCATGTGCATTCTCAATTTTCTATCCTTGACGGTGCAACGAACATCGAAAAAATGTTTAAAAAAGCTGCTGAAGATAATATGACAGCTCTTTCTCTAACTGATCATGGAAACATGTTTGGAATTAAACTCTTTTTTGATACTGCTAAGAAATACAATATAAAACCTATCCTTGGATTAGAAGCCTATGTTGCAAGAGTCAGCAGACATAATAAGAAAACAAAAGAAGACAGGTCTGGAGAACACCTTATCATTCTTGCAAAAAATGAAAAAGGATATAACAATCTTGTAAAACTATGTTCTTTAGCCTATGTTGAAGGGTATTATTACAAACCACGAATAGATAAAGAACTCCTGGAAAAACACAAAGAAGGCCTTGTCATCTCCTCTGCTTGCCTTGGAGGTGAAATCCCTCAGAATATTATGAACGGAGACATTAAAGGCGCTGAAGAGTCTGCAAAATGGTTTAAGGGTGTTTTTGGAGAAGATTATTATCTTGAAATCATGCGTCATCGTTCTGGAGATCCAAAATTAGATGAACAAATATATAATAATCAACAAGTTTGCAATGAAGAAATTCTTCGTATTGCAAAAAAATTAGACATTAAGGTTATAGCTACAAACGATGTTCACTTTCTTAATAAGGAAGATTCTGAAGCTCACGATTTATTAATATGTCTTAATACTGGTCGAGACGTAGACGACCCTAATCGTATGAGATATACAACTCAGGAATGGTTTAAAACTCAAGAAGAGATGAATGAGCTATTTAAAGATATTCCTGAAGCCATTGAGAATACTCAAGAAATTGTAGATAAAGTTGACAGTTATGAACTAGACCATGATCCTATTATGCCCGACTTCCCTCTTCCAGAGGGATTCGATGATGAAGATGAATACCTTAAATACCTTACGTACGAAGGAGCAAAACCAAGATATGGTAATCCTATCCCTGAAGATGTTCTTGAAAGAATAGATTTTGAACTTGCTACAATAAAAAACATGGGATTCCCAGGATATTTCCTTATTGTTCAGGATTTCATTGCAGCAGCGAGAGACATGGGTGTTATAGTCGGTCCTGGCCGAGGATCTGCTGCAGGTAGTGCCGTGGCTTATTGTACTGGTATAACTAATATCGATCCCATTAAATATGACCTACTATTTGAACGTTTCTTGAATCCCGACCGTATATCAATGCCCGATATCGATATTGACTTTGATGACTTTGGGCGTCAACAAGTTCTTGACTGGGTTACTGATAAATATGGCAAAGATAAAGTTGCTCATATCGTTACTTTCGGTACCATGGCAGCGAAATCTGCAATTAAAGATGTTGCTCGTGTATTAAAACTAGACTTATCTGAAGCAAACAGGCTAGCTAAAATGGTTCCTGATGGACCAAAAATGTCCTTACCTAAAGCTTATAAAGAGAACCCTGAACTTGAAAAAGAGAAAGAATCAAGCAACCCTTTAATTGCCAAGACTATTAATCTTGCAGAGATTCTCGAAGGCTCTGTTCGCCAAGAAGGGGTCCATGCCTGCGGTGTTCTTATTGGCAAAGATCCTCTTATTGAAAATTTACCCGTAAAACCATCCAAAGACGACGACCTACTTACAACTCAATACGATGGTAGATTCGTAGAACCTGTAGGAATTCTTAAGATGGATTTTCTTGGACTTAGAACACTCTCCATTATTAAGGATTCACTTAAAAATATAAAATTATCTAAGGGAGTAGATATTAACATAGATGAAATCCCCCTTGATGATGCCAAGACTTTTGAACTTTTTTCTAATGGAGAAACAACTGGTATTTTCCAGTTTGAATCACCTGGCATGAAAAAACACCTTAGAGGACTAAAACCAAATAAATTTGAAGACCTTGTTGCCATGAATGCCTTGTATCGTCCAGGACCAATGGAATACATACCTACATTTATTAAACGAAAGCATGGTGAAGAAGATATTATTTATGACCATCCTTTAATGGAACCTCATCTTAACAACACGTATGGTATCACGGTATACCAAGAACAAGTAATGCTTCAATCTCGTACTCTTGGCGGCTTCACTCGTGGAATGTCAGATTCTCTACGTAAAGCAATGGGTAAGAAGAAAATCAAGGAAATGGACAAACTTAAAGTTCAGTTCATTGACGGCTGCAAAGCTAACGAAGACTTTGTAAAGGGTTATAAAGATAAAGTTGAAGGCAAAAACGACAAGATAAAAACAATCGACGACCTTATTGAAAAAATTTGGAAAGACTGGGAGGCTTTTGCATCATATGCTTTCAATAAATCTCACTCTGTTTGTTATGCATACATCGCATATCAAACAGGATTTCTGAAAGCACATTACCCAGCAGAATTTATGGCTGCAGTACTTACACACAATCTATCTCAGATAGAAAAAGTGTCTATTTTCATGGATGAATGTAAAAGAATGGGATTAAAGGTTCTTTCTCCAGATGTTAACGAATCCTACGAAAGATTTGTTGTAAACAACAAAGGCGAGATTCGTTTTGCAATGTCAGCAATCAAGGGGGTCGGTGATGCTGCTGTAACTGATATTATTAAAGAAAGAACAGAAAACGAACCTTTTTCTGACATATACGATTTTTTCAAAAGAGTAAATCTCAGAACTGTAAATAAAAAAACTATTGAAAATCTAGCCATGGCGGGAGGATTCGATAGCTTTGGATTTAAAAGAAGTCAATACTTCAATATACCTGAAGGTGATTCAACAATAATCGAAACCCTTGTTAAATTTGGAAATACAGTACAATCAGAGAATAGCTCAAATACTTTATCACTATTTGGTGATATGGACGAATACAATATTGAAAATCCCAAAATACCTGAATGCCCTCGTTGGACAGATATAGAAGCTGCTAACAAAGAAAAAGAACTTATTGGTATTTATCTTACAGCTCACCCCCTAGATGAGTATAAACTATACATAAACTCCTTTTGCACATCAACTAAAGAGCTAAATGAGAATCTGAGTCATTATTTAGATAAAGATATTACTGTAGCTGGTATTATTTCAGAGGTACGTGAGGGTATGACAAAAAAAGGTAATCCTTTTGCGATCTTCAAGATTGAAGATTTTACAGACACGTACGAAATTGCACTCTTCGGAAAAGACTATGTAGGCTTTAAGAATTATCTCATAATTTCTTCTTCTATCTTTATCAAAGGCAAAGTTCAGAAAAAAACATGGGGAGATTCTGACCAGCTAGAATTCAAGATAAAACAGATCGATTTACTTGCAGAAATGAGAGAACAACTCATAAAAAATGTTAATATTCAGATTAATGCTAGTCTAATTGATGACGAGTTGATCAATGAATTATCCGCTTGTTTTGAGCAAAACAACGGAAGCGTAGATGTACTATTCTCTATTTATGATGAAAAGAACTCTAACATCTCACTCTATTCTAGAAAACACAAAATAGACATCTCATCAGAACTACTAGAATATTTCACAAATAATGATGCTATTAATATCAAAATTAGCTAAATTGCGTACGGAAATACATTAATAATCTTAAATATTACAATCATGGCATTAATTGTAAATGACTCGAATTTTGAAGAATTAGTATTAAAATCAGATAAACCAGTATTAGTAGATTTCTGGGCAGAATGGTGTGGCCCTTGTAAAATGATGCTTCCAATAATTGAAGAATTATCAGCAGATTATGAAGGGAAAGCTATAATAGCTAAAGTTGACGTTGATAGTTCTCCTGAGACTGCTGCTAAATTTATGGTTAGAAATATTCCAACTATACTTTTTATCAAAAATGGTGTAGTTGCTGACAAACAAGTTGGTGCTTGTCCTAAAAATGCATTATCTACTAAAATTGATGCAATGTTATAATATAACACTAAGTCAATATATAAAAATAGGCAAACCATATGGTTTGCCTATTTTTAATATATTGACTTAAAATATTTATAATTACATACTTTACGAATCTTTTAATCTCTCTTCAAGTTGATTTTTTACAGATAAATAATTCGCCTTATTTACTTTTTTTATTGGAGATTTAGAAGGTGATTTCATTCTTAATGGATTAATAGCCGATCCGTATTTATACACTCTAAAATCAAGATGAGGACCAGTTGCCACCCCTGTCATACCAACATAACCAATTATCTGCCCTTGTTTAACACTAACTCCAGGTCTCATACCCTTAGCATATCTTGATAAATGCATATAACATGTTGAATAAACTCCATTATGCTTTATTTTTAGATACCTACCTCCACCTCCTCTTTGATATGCTTTCTTTGTGATTCTACCATCACCAATACTAAACACAGGAGTTCCTGTTGGTGCTGCATAATCTATTCCATGATGAGCTCTATATTTCTTTAGAACTGGATGATAACGTCTATTTGAAAACCTAGAACTTATACGTGAATACTTTAATGGAGCTTTTAAAAAGGCCTTCTGAAGATTATTACCTTCCTCATCGAAATAACTATCCTTTCCATCTTGATTATACTTATATGCATAATATTCTTTCCCTTGATGAACTAAAACTGCTGCTTTAACATCAAATGCTCTTAATGCTTTGCCTTCAACAAACCCTTGTTTGTACATTATCTTAAAAGAGTCACCTTTAGTTATACCAAAAAAATCGATTGTCCATGCATATATTTCCGAAATATTAATCGCTAAAAGTGGATCCGCATCATTCTCAACAAGAGAATTCCATACAGAAGACTCTATTGTCCCCTTTACTGTTCTAATTTTATATTCAACTTCCTTTTCCCCCTTGGTTACACTTATTTCATCTTGCAAATCGAAAACTATATATTCAAGCTTAGATTCCTCATAAATAAAATACTCAGGAGTTCTTAAACTATCCTTAGAAAATAATACAGAATATGATTTCCCAGCACGAATTTTTCTAACATTAAAAACATCTTTAGCCTTATAAGATATTTCATTTACTTTCTGAGGAGAAATACCATATTTATCAAGAATTATAGAAAGACTCTGACGCCTTTTAACCTTCTGGCTTTCAACCTCATAATCTTCTATAGGCAAACCGTATTTCATATGAACTTGTTGAGCTTCAGTAGTATCAACTACAATACTTACATCATCCTTCAGCACTTGTTCTGTAGTTCCGCACTTTGTTATCAACAATGTAGAAACTACAACTACTACAACTAATACTACAACTCTTTTAAATGAAAGTTTTTTTACTATTCTCTGCATTATATGATATCTTATTCTTTAATTTTAACCTTAACGACACAGACCTCTTCTTCTGATTGCGCCTTAAAGTTAATTGATTTTACGCAAAAGACAATAAAAATAAATAATCCACTCAGCAATCCTACGGAATAACTCAAGCTAGAATTAAGAGATAATCCTCCACTTCTAATGGGTGCCACCATAAAATAAGACACACATACTATTGTTAAAAATGTTGCCGGAAGCGATAACATGAGGTGATTCTTTTTTACTGTAACAAGATATCGTGCTCCTGTCCAAAGAACTATTGTTGCAAGCACCTGATTAGCTATTCCTACATATTTCCATATTGTAGAGAAATCTAACTGCGAAAGTATAAAACCAATTGCAAACAAAGGAATACTTATAAGCAATCGAGCTGACATCTTCGTCTGTGCGGTTTTAAACACATCTGCCACCATCAAACGAGCAGACCGAAAAGCGGTATCTCCGGTAGTTATAGGACAAGCAACAACTCCAACAATAGCAAATATTGCCCCAACCTTGCCTAACCATGATTGACATATTTCATTAACAACCCAAGCAGGATTATGCGTACTGCTAATAGTACTATTTAATCCATCAACTCCACCAAAATAATTCATAGCTGCCGTTGCCCAGATCATAGTAACAATTCCCTCTGTTACCATAGAACCATAAAATATAGGTCTACCATATTTCTCATTCGTCATACAGCGTGCCATCATTGGAGATTGTGTTGCATGAAAACCCGATATAGCACCACATGAAATAATAATACACATCATTGGGAACAATATATTTGTATCAGGATTAACATGAAAATTCTTAGTATTTGCCCAAGTAAGTTCCATTAACTGCAACTCTCCAGAAAAATATTTATACACTATAGCACCTCCAACTCCTATTGCCATAACCATTAAAGCTGCTCCAAAAAAAGGATATATCTTTCCTATTATTTTATTTACTGGAAGTAATGTTGCTGTAATATAATACGCAAAAATAATATATAACCATAAATTCTTACCTCCTCCAACTAGGTTATTCAATAATCCAGCTGGCCCAGTAACAAAGGCTACTCCAACAAATACAAGTAATACAAGTGTAAAAACTCTTAATGTTGATTTCATATTTCCTCCAAGATACTTCCCTACAATTTCTGGTATACTTTTACCTCCATCACGAACAGATAACATTCCTGAAAAATAATCGTGAGTTGCACCCATAAAAATACAACCAAAGACTATCCATAAATATGCCATAGGCCCATACATTGCTCCAAGAATTGCACCAAAAATTGGGCCTAGGCCAGCTATATTTAAAAATTGAATGACAAATATCCTCCACGGCTTTAGAGGGAAGAAATCAACTCCATCTTTATGATTATTTACTGGCGTTGATTTTTTAGGATTCATTCCAAAGAATCTATCAACGAATCTACCGTACAGAAAGTAACCCGCTATTAATAATAGCAGGGATAATATAAATGTTACCATTTCAATTGAAATTAATAATTACATCATAATGAAATCAAGTTGTTTAGCTACAAGATTTGCTTTTACAACTTTTACTCTAACATGATCACCTAATTGATATACTTTACGATGATGACGACCTGTTATACAGAAATTCTCTTCATCAAACTCATAATAATCATCTTCTAATTCAGAAATAGCAACCATCCCTTCACATTTATTATCATCTAGCTCCACATATATTCCCCATTCAGTTACACCAGATATTGTACCCCAAAATGCTTCTCCTACCTTATCACTCATAAACTCTACCTGTTTATACTTGATAGATGAGCGTTCTGCACTTGCAGCTACATTCTCCATATCTGAACAATGCTTACACATGTTTTCATATCTCTCCTCATCTACAGACTTAGCCTTATCAAAGTATTCTTGCAATAAACGATGAACCATAACATCAGGATAACGACGTATTGGTGAAGTAAAGTGTGAGTAATAATCAAATGCAAGTCCGTAGTGACCAATATTTGCTGTTGAATATTGAGCTTTGGCCATTGTTCTGACTGCTAAAGTCTCTAACAAATTCTGCTCAGGCTTATCTTTAACATCATCAAGTAATCCATTCATTGATGTTATAACCTCTTTTCTTGTCTCCATCTTTATACCATACCCAAAACGAGAAACAAAACTATTAAACTTCTCTAATTTTTCTGGATTTGGCACATCATGAATACGATATACAAATGTCTTTGCTTTTGCATCTTTAGCAACCTTACCAATAGACATTGCAACATATTTATTCGCTAAAAGCATAAACTCTTCAATAAGTTTATTAGCCTCCTTAGCTCTTTTAAAATATACACCTAAAGGTTTCCCCTTTTCATCTAATTCAAACTTAACCTCAGAACGATCAAAATCAATAGCTCCTTTCTTAAATCGTTTAGCTCTCAATTTCTGGGCTAAATCATTTAATAATAATATTTCTTCTTTCAATTCACCTTCAGCACCCTCTATTATAGATTGAGCATCTTCATAAGCAAATCGTTTATTAGAATTAATAACAGTTCTACCTATCCATGAATTCACAACCTTAGCTTTATCATCCATCTCAAATATTGCAGAAAATGTTAGTTTTTCCTCATTAGGACGAAGTGAACATACTCCATTAGAAAGACGCTCTGGCAGCATAGGAACAACTCTATCAACAAGATATACTGACGTTGCCCTTTCGTATGCTTCATCATCTAATATACTACCAGGAGTTACATAATGAGATACGTCTGCAATATGAACACCAACTTCCCAATTGCCATTTTCAAGCTTTTTAAGGCTCAGTGCATCATCAAAATCCTTTGCATCGTGTGGATCTATAGTAAATGTTTTTATATCTCTACAATCTCTACGCTTAGCTATTTCTTCATTTGTTATTCTATCATCTATTTCGTCTGCTGCTCTTAAAACTTCTTCCTTAAATTCATACGGCAATTCAAACTCTGCAAGAATTGCATGCATCTCTGTCTCGTTTTCTCCTGGTTTTCCAAGAACAGTTAATATTTCTCCAACAGGATTCTTCTGACTCTTAGGCCATTCGGCAATTCTAGCTATAGCTTTATCCCCATCTTTTGCTCCATTAAGCTTATTAATTGGAATAAAGATATCGTAAGGCATACGTTTAGAACCAGAGACAAGAAATGCAAAACTCTTTGAAATCTGAACTAATCCAACAAATGTTTCTTTCTTTCTAGTGATAATCTCTATAACTTCGCCCTCTGGCTGGCGTCTCTGCTTACGAGCAAAAACCAGTACCTTCACCTCATCACCATGTAAAGCATGATGAAGATTCGATTGAGATACAAAAATATCTTCCTTAGCCTCCTCAGAAACTATATAAGCAGTACCTTTAGCTGTCATATCAACAACACCTGTTATATACGCACCCCTTGCTTGTGATTTAAATCTACCTTGAGTAATTTCTTTTAAAGCTCCTCTATCCTTAAGTTCATATAAAGTTTCAAATACAAGTCTACGCTCTCCATCAGTTTTTATATCTAGTATCTTTGAAATTTGTCTGTAATTATATGTTTTAGATGGATTATCTAGAAATAATCCAGATATAGCATCAAGTAATTTTCTTTTACCAAACCCTCTACTTTTTCCAATCTTTTTCTTCTTCGCCATAGTAATATTTATTTTTCGATTCAAAATTACACAAAAAGGGGCATTGATTACCAAAACATTAGAAAATAATTGAAAAATAATTAGAAAAAAGTACCAAAAATATTTTGCAGATATGAAAAACACGTCTATATTTGCATCGCAATAAAACGCTAAGGGCGATTAGCTCAGTTGGTTCAGAGCACTTGGTTTACACCCAAGGGGTCATAGGTTCGAATCCTATATCGCCCACTCTTTTAAGACACTTTAGCGAATTTATTCGGGCGATTAGCTCAGTTGGTTCAGAGCACTTGGTTTACACCCAAGGGGTCATAGGTTCGAATCCTATATCGCCCACATAAAGGAAATCAGAAATGATTTCCTTTTTTTATTCCTTAATTTTTTCATAAAACCATTCCATTCTGAACATACCTTGTTCTATTTCGAACACATCTTCACATACATCCTGAATTGGCATGTGTTGATTTTCAGCACATTATCTACTTTGGCACGGCTTTTGGATTATTCATAGTACAAACATTAAATCTAAACGTCATGAAAAATCTAGCATTAATATTCGGAATCGTGTTTATCTCACTAATTGGTGTTAACGCTCAAAATCTAGATATCCAAAATAATGAGAAAGAAACATTTGATAACTCAACAGAGCTATATGACTCAATTACTAAAAGTTTCGAAGACTTGTATAAAGCACAAACAGAACAAGAAACAATTGAAGACGACGAAATGGAACTAATCTTTAATGACATCTTTGAAAACTTTGAAATTACAGAACAAATCAACAAAGAGATAAAAGAAGATCAAAACAACAATAGACTCTATATAGCTTTACTAAACGATATGGAGAATAAATAAGTTACTTACCAATTACTATAACATCTGCGGAGCCTATACATACGTTATAGACTCCGTTTTTTTTCATACTTTTGTTATATATATTAAATACAACAAAAGAATGTCTACTAAAATAACAATATACACAGACGGTGCATCAAGAGGAAATCCTGGTCCTGGAGGATATGGAATAGTATTAATGTCGGGTCCACATAGAAAAGAACTATCTGCAGGCTTTAAACTAACCACCAACAACAGAATGGAGTTATTAGCTGTAATCGTTGCTCTAGAAACCTTAAAAAAGGACAATTGTGATGTTACAATATATACCGATTCAAAATACGTTGCTGATTCTGTAGAAAAGAAATGGGTATTTGGATGGGCAAAGAAGGGCTTCAAAGGAAAAAAGAATCCTGATTTATGGTTACGATTTCTTAATATATACAAAAGGCATCATGTAAAGTTCGTTTGGGTAAAAGGCCATTCTGAAAACCCACTAAATGAAAGATGTGACACTCTTGCCGTCGATGCTGCTTTAAGTCCTAATCTGCCTATTGACAAGGGATACGAAGATGCAATCTCAAGTGATGATGCTCTTTTATAAAGCGGAAAACAAATTATAATTTTTAACAAATATTTTTAGAAAAATATAAAGAATTATTTCAATAATTCTATACATTTGCAAACGTATGAGATAAAATTATAACAGTTTGTTAATGTGACTGTTTTGCACTGTAAAATCTCAAATACTATCATTACAAATAATTATAGAAAAATGAAAAACATTCTTGTATTAGGTGCCGGTGGACAAATCGGATCTGAATTAGTTCCTTACTTAAGAGGTATATATGGAACAAACAATGTAGTTGCTGCAGATATTGACAAAAACAAATGCAAAGCACTCGCAGAACAAGGTCCATTTGAAGAGATAAATGCACTTGACGGAGAAGGATTTGCTGCTGTCGTAAAAAAACATAAAATTGATGCAATCTATAATCTTGTTGCTTTACTTTCTGCAACAGGAGAAAAAGACCCATTATTGGCTTGGAAAATTAATATGGGAGCGTTAACAAACTCTCTTAACATTGCTAAAGACAATGGATGTGCAGTATTTACTCCATCTTCTATAGGCGCTTTTGGTAACGATACTCCTAAAGACAATACTCCTCAAGATACATTACAACGCTCAAACAGCACTATCTACGGAGTTTGTAAAGTTTCAGGTGAATTATTAAGTGATTATTATTTCAATCGATTTGGAGTAGATACAAGAAGTGTACGCTTCCCTGGTATTATTTCTTATGTTACTCTTCCTGGCGGAGGGACTACTGACTATGCTGTTGAAATCTACTATGATGCAATTCGTAAAGGTACATTCACTTCTAATATCGCTGAAGGAACATATATGGATATGATGTATATGCCAGATGCACTTAACGCTGCTGTATCTATAATGGAAGCAGATCCTACAAGACTTATACATAGAAATAGTTTCAATATTGCATCTATGAGCTTCGAACCAGAACAAATTGCTGCTGAAATCAAAAAACATATTCCTAACTTCACTATGGATTATAATGTTGATGAAGTAAAACAAACCATTGCTAATAGCTGGCCAAACAAAATGGATGATAGCTGCGCTAGAGCAGAATGGGATTGGGCTCCAAAATATGACCTAACTTCTATGACTCCAGATATGTTAGCTAAAGTTAAAGAAAAATTTGAAAAAGGATTAATTAAGTAATCTTTAAATAATATATTAATAGCCTACCTTCCGGTAGGCTATTTTTTTATAAACATGGTACACATGCAAATTTTTTAATTTCTTTTGAACCGTCAGTATGAATTATTTCTATTACAACCATATAACTTGTGGTAGGAACCAACTTGTTATCCTCATCTCTACCATCCCAAGATAATACTACCTTATCTACAACTTCAAGATTATTGGCTATTGTTTTAATTTTCTTTCTAATATGAATATTATAAATATACATGCTAACTCTAATTACATCACCTTTATTTATAATATCAACAAGGTACTTATTGTCTTCACCACCACTTAGTGGTTTAAATGTCTGATTTGTAACATTAATTTCAACAAGGTCTTTATTGTCTAACAGTGAGTTTTCACGAGTTGGTGTGGCATCTGCTACAGAATCATATGCCCAGTTATCCTTATCGTTTGTATTTCTCAAAAAAGATTTTCTCTGAAGTGACACACCATCTTTTGAAGAACCATCAAAAACAGAATCATCTAATAATAATTTATCTACTACAAAACCATCTTTATTTGATATACAAATTGAATTTGACTCTATCATAGACGGAAATGCTTTATTCTCAATTAATTTACTCTCGTTAACAGAATCGTAAAAATTAATTATACCACTCTTATCATTCGACAGAACTACATAAGATTCTGACTTTAGCTTAATCGATTGTGAAGAGAACTGCAAATATTTTCCCATAGAAAAAGATATATACACATTCGATAAATCAATTAAGTGATTGGAATTATTGTATATCTCAATGAAAGAAACTCCGCCTGAAAAAGGTCTGAACAATACCTCATTAATTATCAGATCACCTTCCTTAATTAAGTATGGAATCACAAATCCTTTACTTGAATTTATCTTTAAACCATCACAATCCATTAAACTATGTACCTCAACAGAACATTGTTCACCCTCAGGAAGATTTTGCGTAAAACTTACGAATATATCTTTATTATCTCCTATCTTTATATTCTTAATCAATAAAAGATTAGATGGTCTAAAAGTAAAGACTCGTCCGTTTTCAAGAGAATTCTCATCTATTTCTTTATCAAAAATCAGTCTTACAGTTATTAGATTGGTTACCTGTACATCAACCAACTGAGCACTCTCTTTTATAATAATATCCCCCTTTGTCTGATTTTCTTTTCCAGGCGTTCCACCCTCATCTGCTTTAGAGCTAGTCCAGTTTATACTATTATTAGGCTCTATAACTGATATCCTTTCTAAAGAAATTCCTTTTGATGACATTGCTGAATCATACCAACTATCTGAATATTTTAATGAATCTATTATGATTCCGTTTATATATTTTAAACAAATAGATGCTGACTTATTATTAAGTACAAATGATTTAACAGCATGAGTCTTCCCATTACCTGATACTGATTTATAACCACTGGCAGAACAAAGTAACAAATAACTTTTTGCTGGAATTAATTCATCATTTATAATATCTTTAACAACACCATTACATGAATACGAGACACCACTTAGATCTATATCGTAATCTTTGGTATTATATAACTCCAGATATTCAAAATCATCATCTAAAGGATTCAGCATTAATTCATTAATAACCACATCCCCTTTATTAGCTGTCGAAACATACTCAAAGCATATATCTTTTATATTCAATAACTCACCAATACTATTATGAATATTATTAAGAGCAAGACAATATTTACCAGTAATCAACTTTACATTAAGTTCTATGTGATTACCAATCTCACTAACTTTTTCAATCTGTACATCCTTAGTATCTGTTGACAACAAATAATTGGCTGATAATAATATATCGTATTTATTTACATCACTATAAAACACAATACACAAATTATCATCTTTATCAAGATAAAATTGTTCAACTACACCACCACTATCTTTAACGACTGATATATTATAATTATCAATCCATAATTTATTTGCACGAGAAGATGTATAATGAAATAACACACCTGAATATTCTCCATCCTTATACACGTTATCGTAACACTCTATCCCTACCTTATAAACAAGACTCGAAGGATTATCGTTATATGATATAATCCAGTTTCCTGTATGCAAACGTATCACTCTTAGATTTACATAGGACTTCTCGCCCCACATATATGATGTCTCTGCAATTCGCGTATAAACACCATTATCTACACGATATAAACACAAAATATCATCGTGTCCATCCATATCAACTCCTACAGCATAACCAGAGACATTATCATACAAAAGCTGTTTATCCGCCATTAGAAAGAAGCAAAATTTATTCGAACTTGAAGGATTCCAATCTCCATTTGAAATATCTATAGACCAAGAAATATCTTGTCTATTAAATACAAGTAGATCTTGATTTACACTCAAATAATTCCTCTTAGTAGCTGTAGAATTTGCTTGTAAACAATAATCACTATATTCTGTTCTATCTTCATTCTTAAACCTAAGCCAATTATCAATATTTAAATATTGTTTTGACTTATCATCTGAAAAGTTGTCGGAAAATACAATCTTGTATTCACTCTGAGGCATAATAACCATTTTTGACGAAACCACTTTCTGATTTTCACACAATTGAGAGCCTGTATTAGATACAATAAATAAATCACTTGATAATTTTAATGCAAATATTACGCCTGAGGCTATTTCAACAGAATTGCTTACATCGGCATAAATATCAATAAACTTCCTTGAATTAGACTCTATTTCCATACCATCTTCTCCAAAATCGAAACTGATTGTATTACCACTGACAACAGATTCACAATCATTTAGCAACTTTCCATTACAACAAATTGAGATATTCGATAATAGTTTATTCAACATGACTTTATTTGGATATATATTCTCCAATTTAAAGTTATTAACAACTGTTGATAACTCATCAGAACCATAACTTACATCCTCTATATTAAATGAAAAAATCTTCTGATGTGAATACTCTCTTAAATAGTTTGTTTTCGCAATATTATTTCTAGAATAAATTAGAGTAGTTGTATCAGGTACTGACTTATCGACAGACTCATCATACTGATGAATATTTATGTTATCTATCAAATAATGACTACTTACTTTAAGATTTTTAAAAGAAATAGAAAACACCAAATTATCTCCTTTCTTAGTACAATCAACTTCAATAGATAAATCATCTACTTTCTTAGATAATTTGTAAAAACACTTTTCATTGGTATACAACACTCCTATATACTCAATGTGCTCTAGTTTATTTTCATTAGAGGAAAAGGATCTCGAATCAAATGATATTAGGTATGGTTTGTTACAAACACCACATATTCCTCTGGAAACCAAAGATAAATCACCTTTTAAACCTTTAATTTCCAAAACCTTATCTTTATTAACAATAGCAAAACCACTTGATCTAGTCAGCTTATCTATATTTAAATACCAATTTGAGCTTTTAGAATTAATAAGATTTCCATCAGAATAGCCACAATTAATATCATTCGAGAAATCTATATCAACATAAGATTGTCCTTGCAACAAAGAAGAGATACATAAGATCAAAAATAAAATACTAAACTTTTTCATACATCAAAACACATAAACAGCGACAAGTTCATTATCACTAATTCAGATAGTTATCATGCTTTCTCAGAAATTAAGATCACGAAAAAGAGATCGGGAAAGTATAAATTCTAAACAATTAAAAATATTACTACATTTGTTATAGAAAATAACATCTCAAAATTAGGAATAAGACCTTATTAAAGCAAAATATTATTATGAAAATTGCAGTTGTTGGTGCCACAGGACTTGTTGGACGAAAAATATTAGAAATTCTTGAAGAGAGACAGTTTCCTGTAACTGAACTATATCCTGTTGCTAGTCAGAAATCTGTTAATAATATTATATGCTTTAAGAATAAAGAATATAAAGTATTAAGGATTCAAGATGCAATTGATAAAAAACCAGATATAGCAATTTTTTCAGCTGGTGGAGAGATCTCTCTAGAATGGGCTCCTGAGTTTGCAAAAGTAGGGACAACTGTTGTAGATAACTCTTCAGCATGGAGAATGGATGATACAAAAAAACTTATCATTCCAGAAATTAATGCATGCGAACTTACCAAAGAGGATAAGATTATTGCAAATCCCAATTGTTCAACTATACAAATGTTGGTAGCTATAGCTCCTCTTCATAAAATATACAAAATAAAGCGAATTATCGTTTCAACTTACCAATCTATTACTGGAAGTGGCAAAAAAGCAGTATGTCAACTTGATAATGAAAGGAATAACATTTCTGGAGAAATGGCATATCCTCATAAAATTGATAAAAACTGTATACCGCACTGTGATTCTTTTACTGAAAATGGATATACAAAAGAAGAAATGAAACTTGTAAATGAAACTTGTAAAATTCTTGATAACTCAATAAAAACAACGGCAACGGCTGTAAGAGTACCTATTACAGGAGGTCATTCAGAATCAATCAATCTTGAATTTGAGAAAGACTTTGAATTAAATGACATAAATAATATTCTCTCTTCTGCAGATGGAGTTGTTTTATGTGATAATAATCAAAATAACGAATATCCTATGCCTATAAACGCACATGGCAAAGATGATGTCTTTGTTGGACGAATCAGAAGAGATTTATCTCAAAAGAATAGTTTAAATATGTGGGTTGTTTCTGATAATCTTAGAAAAGGTGCTGCTACAAATGCTATTCAAATAGCTGAATATTTAATTCAAAACAAACTTGTATAAATAAAAAGAGGAGTTTCCCAACTCCTCTTTAAAACTGATCTTGAAAACATAATAACACTAATTGCTGACAGATAACCTAACCTCATTTTACTGTCGCAATTATCTTTAATCACAAAACATTGTGAATATTTCTTCCTATCTACTTCTTGTACGCACTAAAAAACACTAAGTTTTTGATATTCAATAGATTTCACACTAATTAACATTTTTCAATACACACTTCATCTTCACTATTCTCAAAACATAAGGCTGTTTTATATCTAATATCTATATCTAATATTCTAAAATATAATGCTCTGGAGTAACTACTTTCATTAACAATTATTCTATTATTATGTTTTTCAACAGAAAAACTATTAAGTGGTTTAGTTAAACCAGTTCCCAAATATTTTAAATAACATTCTTTAACAGTCCATAGTGTAAAAAAATAATCATCCTGTTCCTTTCCTGATAATTTATTTAAATTGGCCACTTCATATTCGGTAAAGAATCTATTTGCAACATTCAATCTTGCGTTCTTCAATACCTCAATATCAATTCCCACATTCCTATCTGAGATAGCACACACAACCCATTCTCCAGAGTGTGATATATTAAAATAAATATTATCACAATCTTTTAACATTGGTTTTCCCTTAGGTCCATATTCAAAAACTATCTTATCATCAGATAGATTAAAACACTCCTGAATTCCTTTAAAAGCAAGCATTTCACCTACCAATTTTCGTTGTTTATTCTTTAAAGACTTGAAAGTATCTATTCTAGAAAGTGTTCCCTTCTGAGCAAATAACTTAGTTTCTTCTTCATTTAGTAGAAACTCTTCATCACTTACCAACTGTTTTGCATATATTCTAACCATAATACAAAAATACAAAAAAGAAGGATAATAATTCACCCTCCTCATATTGCTAAAAACACTTACTTGATTTGAAGAATTAAACCGCAAGTTCTATTCAAATCCATCTCTGCAACTTTAGCTGAATATCTAGCAGTACTAATATTATTCTTTGCAGCTAATAAATTCAACTGAGCCTCCCTAAATCTTGTAGAAGTGATTTGTCCAAGATTATAATACTCCTTTGACTGTTTAAAATTTAATTCTGCACTCTTCAAATTGCTTTTCTCTATTTCTAATACTTCTAGACTATTTACATATGTAGCATATGTATTGGAAATATCTCTATGAATATTTAATCGCTGTTCTTCTATTTTATACTTTGCATTCTCTATATTAATCTTAGCATTTCGTCGCTGCGTAGATTTTTTCTTTCCATCAAAGATGTTCCAGGTAAGTGAAAGTCCAGTTGTTAAAGATGCATTAGAATTATCCATCCCCATATCAAAAGTCTGATTCATCTTATTATATCCATATGATGTAGTTAAACTAATAGTTGGAAACATCGTTGCATTAGCTATCTTCAAATCACACTTAGATTGGTCTAACTTATTTAGAGAAATAATATAATCTGAATTATTGTCAAAAGCTATATTCAGTAATTCTTTCAAATTATAACTCTTGAATTCCAGTACTTCAGTATTAACGATATATTCTGTATCTACTCTCCTACTTAAAAGAGTATTGAGATTTCTTTTATAATCTACATACTTCTTCGCAGCATTAATATAATTCACACTATCTTTATTATAATCTACTCTTGCATTTAATGCATCAAGAGAACTTCCCGTTCCTAGTTCATTTTTAGTCTCGATGCGAATCAATCTCTCTTTTGAAATTTCTAACATCTCTTTTGAAAGCTGAAAATTATCTTGTTGCGTTGCTACTGCATAGAACATATTCACAACATTAAATACAGTTGTTTCAATAATATATTTTGCCTGAAAACTGCTCCCTTCTGCCAACAACCTCAATTTCTTATAATTATAAATATTCCCCAATCCATTCACTAAAGTATAAGATAGATTAATACTTGTACTATTTTGAGTATTAGCAACATCTACTTTCCCATCATTAGAATCTTGTTCCGAATCAGTATATTTTGTCATTGCAGATACATCAAGTTTAGGAAAAAGTCCCGCATTTCCAAGAGTTGCAGTATTCTTAGATATCTCAGCAGTATTCTTTGCTGTCAAAATACCATAATTCTTTTCAAGTGCTATATTTACAGCTTCATTCACTGTAAGGGGTTCTTGTGCTAAAGATACTGCACTTACTAACATTGTTAATAAAAAGATATATCGTCTCATAATTTCTTATTTTAAATCTATTTGTTCTTTAACAGCTTGCTCAACTTCCTCAGCAGAAGGCTTTATCCCTGTAATCATATACTTTAGCATTCTATTTAGATTATTAATAGCGATAAGCATAACTGGAAGAAAAACTAACGTAATTACTGTTGCAATTAAAAGACCATAGGCTACAGATATTGCCATGGGAACTACCATTCTAGCTTCTGGATTCACAGAAAGAATTAGCGGATATAAACCTGCAATAGTTGTTAGAGATGTTAACACTATTGGTCTAAATCTTGACATACTTCCTTCATATACTGACTCCAGAAACTTCATCCCTTTTCTTAGATTTTCATTCACAGCAGTTACTAAAACAATTGCATCATTCACCATTACACCAAGTAGTGCTACGATTCCAAAGTATGATGGCATATCTAATGGATATCCATGAATATAATGTCCCCAACAAATTCCCACTAAACCAAATGGAAGCAATAAGAATATAAGAATAGCCTGAAGAATTGATCTAAAAGTAAAGGCTATCGTTGCTATAAGAAGGAGAAATATTATTGGAACAACCTTCTTCATAGATTTAGCAGCTTTACCCATTTCTTCTGTATGACCTCCATAGTGAAATGACAAACCTGAATACTTCTTTTTAAGATTTGGAAGTATCACATCATTAAGTTCTGTTTTTATCTCATTCATATTTACTGAAGCGTCTGCTAAATCTGCTTCTACAGAAATTTCTCTCTTTCCATTATAATGATTTATAAGAACTAGATTTCTTTCAAAAGTTAAGTTTGCAACTTCTTTTAAAGGATAAGAACTTCCATTATTTGTTCTAATTCTCATTTCTTCTAGACTTCCAACAGAAGCTCTATCCTCTTTTGCATACCTAACATAGACTTTTACTAAATCCTGTCCTCTATTAATTCTCTGAACTTCTGCTCCAAAAAATCCATTTCTAACCTGACTCATTACTTCCTTAAGTGTCAGACCTAACATATATGCCTTATCCTTTAGAGTGAGTTTCACCTCCCTCATTCCAGGCTCATTATTATCAACAACATTAACAAGACCTGTCAATTCGTCTAACTGTGTTTTTAAATCATTCTTGGCAGCTTCAAGCTCGTCCAGATCATAACTAAGTAGAGAAACTGATACAGGCTTTCCAAAATGAGATTGTTGTACAAAATTCAGTTTATCAGCCTCAGGAATAACACCAACTTTCTCTCTCACTTTCTGAGAAAATGCATTAGAATGAAACCCTCGCTCACCACTATTCAATAGAAACGTTCTCACTGTCCCTTTATTAGATGCATTTTGCTCAATAAGTACACTTTCTACTACATTTAAACCATCTGTTCTATTGCTGTTAAACTCAATCGCTGTTTCATTTACAGCACTTGCAATCTTTTCAAGATACTTATATGTTTCTGCTTCGGGTGTTCCCGCTGGCATTTGAATAGTAACATCTGTATAATCTTTTGATTGCAATGACGAATCACCTGTCTTTATAATCCCTCCTTTATATGCTCCTAAAGTAATAAGAAGCATCCCCGCCATAACAGCAACTGTTATAGATTTGTTCTTAAGAGCAAATCTTAATATTCCAGCAAAATATCTATCTCTGAATTTAATTATAGAGTCATTAATTTTTTCTTCTAATGATTTCTTTGTTAAATCCTTTTTCTTTCTGGTTAATGCTTTTGAATGAGCAATATGTGCAGGAAGAATAAACAAACACTCTAACAATGAAAACAATAAAGCACAAATCACTACTACAGCCATCTCAACAAAGAACTGACCGAAGATTCCATCCAGATAGAAAAATGTACAAAATGCAATTACTGTAGTTAATACCGCTGAAAATACTGCAGGCATCACCTCTAATGTTCCATCAATAGCGGCTTGAACTGGTGACTTTCCTCTCTCAAAATGTTGATATATATTCTCACATATTACTATTCCATCATCAACAAGAATACCTATAACAAGTATCATTCCGAAAAGTGATATCTTATTAATTGTTATTCCATATAGACTAGCTAGAATAAACATTCCCAGAAAGGATAAAGGTATACCAAAAGCAACCCAGAAAGATAATCTTCTATTTAGAAAGAGTGATAGAAATAGTATTACTAAGAGAAATCCAACTATTCCATTATTAACAAGAAGATCTTGCATTACAGATATCTCACGAGATAAGTCGTAAAGAACCTTAGTCTTTACCGCATCATGCTCTTTATTAAATCTCTTAATGTATTTATTTATTTCCTTAGAAATGTGAATAATATCTTCTCTAGTTGTATGTCTTACCGTAATTACAATCGCCCGCTCTCCATCTAAATCGGCTCTATTTACATCTTCTGCCCACTTATCATTTAAATCAGCAACATCTCGTAAACGTACAATACTATTGTCTGTTGCTCTTAAAACAACATTACCAAGCTGAGATGCGTAATACTTCTTATTTTTAGTTCTAATAAATAATTCTTCCTCTTCTCCTTTTATAGTTCCACCAGTAATATCAATATTCGCAACTTTTACTGCATTACTTGCTTCAAGTAGAGTCATTCCATAAGCCTTAAGATCATTCTCTCTAAAAGCAATTTCTATCTCCTCATTTGGGAAACCTGAAAGAGAAACTTTAGATATTCCTTCAATAGCTCTTAGGTCATTCTCTATCTTACGTGCATAAGCTTTAAGTGTCTTTAGATCCACATTACCCTTTACAGAAAAGAAAATCGCTGGAGCTAAATGTTCTTTCTTACTTACAGATGGAGGCTCCATTCCAGCAGGAAAAGAATTAATCTGATCTACCGCATTCTTAACATCCTGAAGTAATAAATCTCCATCATAACCAGAGACAATTTTCACATTTACTGTTCCTATGTTCTCTCTTGAAGATGATTTAATATTATCTATTCCAGAAACTCCTTTTAGATTATCCTCTATCTTTAGAATAATTCCTTCTTCTATTTCTACTGGAGAGGCTCCTGGATATTGGGCTGTTATTACAATCAAACCTGGATCTATTTGAGGAGTAAGTGTTGAGTTCAATCCCTTCAATCCCATATATCCAATAGCAAGAGTAAGGAATATAAGTATATTTCCAGCAACTGGATATTTAATAAAATAACTAATGATATTTCTCATAACTAATGATTTCTTATTTCTATTATAGAGAGATTCTCACCTCAAGACCCGCATGTAGATTCTTTGTCTTCGTCGAAAGAATTGTTCCGTCAGCTAATCCTTCAACAATCACTATATCAGATCTTTGTTGAATTATTCTTATTGGTTTTTCTTTTACAATTGAATTTTCAATAACATATACCATGTTGTCTTCTTGAAGCAGTTTTCGATTAAGTACAATTCCAACAACAGATTTCTTGCTCTGAATTTGAGCATTCAGAAACATCCCTTCTTTAAGCTCTTTTGAACTAACGGATACATAAGCCATAACTGTTTGAGTCTTACTATTAATAGTAGAATTAATTCTGCTCACTTTACCTTTCCAGACTTTTCTTAATTCATCAGAAGTTAGAGAAACTACATCTCCTACTTCAACAAGAGAAACTTCCTTTATAGAAAGAGAGATTGCTAGTTCATACTCCGATTCTTTTACATATTCACCGAGTTTCTGACCAGCTCTGACAAGTGTACCAGGCTTTATACTACAAGCAGTAATTACTCCATCAAATGGAGCATGTATTTTATATTTTGCCAGCCTTGTTTCTAAACTTACAACGTCATAAAACGTCTTATAAATACCTTTACATGAAATGTAGAATTTCTCACGAGAGTCAACAGGTTTTGGTAGTTCAACGATTTTATTGTTTACATCAAAAGTATTTAAATACTCTAACCACTGCTTGTAGGATTCTGGATAATCAAATTTTAAATCAGGGAGTATGTTACTTACCAGATTCATCAAATCACTCTTTCTTGACTTAAGGGAATTCTCTGCCTCTTCAGAGTTAATATTTATCATTAAATCACCTTTTCTATAATGAATACCTTCCAGAAAATCTTTCTTATTGCTCTTCATTATCCCTCCTACCTCTGAGTAGATTTCAATCTTTTCTTTTGCTATTAACTTACCTACTACAGGTATTGTAAGGTTTAGCTTTTGATTTTTGACTTCAACCACTGGTACATTAATTTTATGCTCTACGTTCAGTCTTCTCTCAGGTGCCTCCTTCATTTTTGCAAAAACTACAGAAGAAATTACTGCGAGTAATAGAATACCTATTGTTACAAATACTGTGTGTTTTCTTTTCATTACATCGTTTGTTTAATTATCAACAATACAATAATAAATCTACATAGTCCTTTATACAAAGAATTTATCTGAAGACATTCAATTACTCGTTTTCAAGCTTCATAGTAACGATTTCCATAGTTATCTTGTAAAATGATATGGTTATCTTTAGAAAACACAGTCTTAACTAAAGATTTTACTTTTTCGAAAAGAAATAACTTACATTTGATAAAAATCAGATATTATGAAGAATTTAAACTTTCCGGATTTCTTTAATAAAAGATTAGTACAACACCTTATCTTTTGGTTGTTCTATTTATCTCTTATTGCCATTAGAATCGCAGGAAGACAAGGACCTGGGATGGAAGGAGAGCTCTTTGATATAATAGAAAAAGAGACTATCAGATGTATTACTCTTTTAATTGGAGTATACATTAATCTTAGAATAATTATACCTACGACATTTAATAAAGATAAGTATTATCATTTTGTACTTTTTAACCTTATCACAGCATTTATCCTATCATTTATTTCTGTATGGAGTATTGAATTGCTGCAGATTGAACCCTACAACCATCTGACGATGCCAGCAAGAATGATGTGGAGCACTTTCCATATTAGTTTATTTGTTACCGTTACATCCTTACTTCATTTCACAAAAGAGTGGATTAAACTTAAGGATCTTGATATTAATATCAAGACTCTGAAAAATGAAAAACTTGCAGCTGAATTAGAATCTCTTAAAGGACAGTTGAACCCACATTTCCTTTTTAATACACTTAATAATCTTTACTCTCTAAGTCTTATAAAAAGCGATGATGCTCCTAATATGATTATCAAGCTATCTGATTTAATGAGTTATATAATATACGATAGTAAGGTTGATTACATTAGCATGAAAAAAGAAATTGCATTCACCTCTAATTATATTAGTCTTGAGAGACTGAGACTACAGGAACATCTTAATTTAAAAATAGATATCAACTGTACTGATGATGAAAGAATGATAGCTCCTCTGCTTTTTATGCCTTTCATAGAGAATGCATTTAAGTATACGCCTAAAGATACAGATAAGTCTTTTATATATATTAAAATTGAGACTATTGAGAATGGTCCGATACAGTTAAGAGTTGAGAACTCAAAAGATATTGTTGCTATTGAAAACAAAGACAACAAGCATTCTGGATTAGGTATACAGAATGTGAGTAAGAGACTTGAATTAATTTATCCAGACAAACATTTATTGACTGTTGAAGATAAAGAAGATACATTTATTGTTAATCTTGTAATTAACGATCTTAAAAAGTAATGAAATGAAAATAAGATGTCTAATTGTCGATGACGAAGCTCTTGCCAGACAAGTTGTTTGTAAATATCTTGAAGATTTAAATGAATACGAGATTATAAGAGAATGCAAAAACGCTATTGAAGCTATTGATTGTCTTAATAATGAAACTATTGATCTTATATTCTTAGATATAAATATGCCTAAACTCTCTGGTCTTAGTTTTCTTAAGACTCTTAATAATCCTCCCGCTGTTATAATAACTACAGCATATAGAGAATATGCTTTAGAAGGGTATGAGTTAGACGTTGTCGATTATCTAAATAAACCATTCCCTTTCGAAAGATTCCTTAAAGCTCTAAATAAGGCAAAAGATAGAATTAACAGAAAAACCAAACCAGAAATCATCTCTAAGACAAAAGAATCTACGTCAACAGATTTTATCTTTATTAAGGCTGACAAAAAGACTCATAAACTATCTTTTAAAGATATTATTTATGTAGAAGCCCTTGGTGACTATATTAAAATCCACACAACTAACGGTACTATTATTACATATATGTCACTAAAAAAGATGGAACATATTCTTCCCGAGAATTTATTCCCAAGGATTCATAAATCATATATTATATCTCTTGAAAAAATTATAAGTATTGAAGGTAATATGGTTACAATAGGTAATGAAAAAATCACTATTGGTTCAAGCTATAGGAAAGATTTCTTTAATATTATAAAATCTCTCTCTATTTAAAAATCTTTTCTAAAACCAACTACTATAGGATAATGATCAGAAAACTTTACTTTTTTTATCTTAAAAGATGAGCATTCTAAATTCTCATGATGAAAAACGTAATCGATTCTATATGAAGGGAAGTCTCCAATATATGTTGTTCCTATTCCTGAACCTTTCTCTAAAAATGAATCAAGTAAATCCCCCCTTGACTTTCTATATGTATATGAAACAGGTGTATCGTTCATATCTATACACACTATTGACTTATGACTTGTATTCTTTACTAGCTCATTAATAACATCAGCTTGATTAGCTCTTTTTCTAAAAGCATATTTAAGCCTTTTGGTTATTCCCATTGCACCATCAATATTTTTTTTCTCAGCGTTCTGACGAAGATTATTAATGAATTCATAATCTTTTCTTTTAAATCTATTAGATTCAAGGTGACAATTGAATATTCTAACTTTTTCTCTACCAATATATACATCTGTATAAAAAGCGGATGCACTAGATGAATTATCAAATGAAATCTCAGATGTGCTTCCTATCTTGAATTTTGAGAATATTGCTAAATCTTTTCTATTATTAATATAGTAATATGGGAATTTAGAAAGCGATGCAGCTATTCGTGAAATATTAATCGCTTCAGCACCTCCTAATAAGAACTCCTGAAAACAAACAATATCAACTTTCTCATTCTTTATCATTTCCAGGATATTACTTGCTGTTTCCGGATCTTTATTCCAGTTATACTTGTTGAAGTATCTAGCATTATAAGACATTATCTTTACCTCAGAAGTTACTAAATCAGTCTTATTAAAACCAAAAGCTATATAGGTTGAAAAGGTCTGCCAACCAAGAATTATAATGAATAAAGGAAGTAGAAAAGTCCACCTTTTACGGTAAATCCAATATAACACAAATATTATATTTATGCACAAAAGATAAGGGTATGCTAATCCAAAAAGAGCTGGGAAAGTTATTGTTTCTGGACTAACATATACACATAGATACCCTAACAATATCCCAACAATAAATAGCAAACAAAAAAATACAAGTATTTTATGTAAAAAATTTCTCATATTAGCCTCTTCCAGATCTAAACAGAATTTCTTTTTCTTCACTTGTTAAACTGTCGTAACCCGACTTTGAAATCTTATCTAATATCTGATTAACTTTTTCCTGATTTTGTTTCTTCTGACTGTTATACTCCCGGTCAGTCATATTTCTTGCACTAGTGTTCTTATACTTAACTTTCATCTTCGGTTTGTGAGAGAACAATCCCACGAACTTTTTATATAGATTCACAAACGCTGCTGTTATATCTTTATTCTTTTTGTAATTTAATGCAAAAAGATACCCATAAAATGCTCCACCTAAATGAGCTATATGTCCGCCTGCATTTCCAGCTGGTAGACTTAGAACATCTAAAGCTATCGAAAAAAGTGCTATATGAATAAGCTTAACTGGTCCGATAAATACCAGATGTAATTTATAATTGGGACTATAAAATGCAACGGCAAATACCACAGCCATAACGGAAGCTGAAGCTCCTATAGCTATTGATGAGTACTTTTCTAATTGAAAGGCAGGAAATATATTATACGATAATATATATAAAGCGGCTCCTGATAGTCCCCCAAGAACATATACTGCACTCAATTTGGTACGACCAATGAATTGTTGAAATAATTGACCAAACCAAAATAACCAAAGCATATTAAACAATAGATGCATGAATCCTTCATGAACAAACATATAGCTAAATACAGACCATGGCTTCTCTAGTAATGCGATAGTATCAGATGGAACAGCAAGTAATTGAATTACTTTCGAACTCAAACCAGTTGTCCCTACAAGAAATCCGACGACTGTAGTTAATTTAATTGCTAGATAAACTGCAATGTTTATATAGATCAATTTAGTCATGTCACTACCATTGCGAAATGACTTTTTTATACCTTCCCAGATATTCTCTGAACTACCAAAAGGTGATTTACCAAAGCCTCTGCCTCCAAAACCTCCTGTACCAAAATTTCCTTGTCCGAAACCTCTAAAATCATTCATTTTAATAAAACTTTGAACTGTGTTTATTCCAATATTTTATAAGTATAAATCCGAATATCATACCCCCCAAATGCGCAAAATGAGCCACATTATCTCCAGCTGCATTCCTCATCGCAAAATAAAACTCAGCAACCCCGAGAATAATAACAAGATATTTTGCTTTTATAGGAATTGGTGGAAATAACAACATTAATTCTGTATTTGGGAATAACATACCAAAAGCAAGTAACAAACCGAATACAGCTCCTGATGCTCCGACAGTAGGAACATTAATCGACTCACTTATAACCTTTTGAAAAATCTGGGTACCCTGATTTATATAATTTGGAGAATCAGGATTTTCCTGCCACTTATCAATAAAATCGTATACCCATTGTTGAGCATGCGGTATATGATCGCCTAGAAAATCTGCTAACAATGTTGGAGAAGGTGTATTTTGAAAAGCTACATAAGCACTGTTCATAGATGAATAATCAAACCAAACAAACAATGTATGTAAGGCTGCCGCTCCTAAGCCACAGGCAAAATAATATATCAAGAATCTTTTAGTCCCCCACACTTGTTCTAATATCCTACCAAACATAAATAAGGCAAACATATTAAACAACAAATGAGTAAAATCACCATGCATAAACATATGTGATATATACTGCCATGGCATAAAATATTCAGACTTGAAGAAATACAAGCCAAAAAGTCTAACTGGATCTTGTCCAAAGACACTTCCAAATAAACTATCTCCTAAGAAAAAAATCACATTAATAATTAAAAGATTCTTTACCACTGGAGGTATCGACATAATATTTGGTCTAAAGTTACTCATTCCTTACTCCTTCTTTTTGTTGTCGTTGCTGTTCTTTTTATTGTCGCTGGTATTCTTTTTATTATCGTTGGTGTTCTTTTTATTAAACCTTCTCTTATTTCGAATATTACGTTTGTTTTTATTCTTTCTAGGAGCTTTATCTGTATCAAAACGATGAAGACTATCTTGTCCTACAACATTTTCATAATCCTTCTTCTTCTCAACTGTTTCAGTCTCAATTATAGCTTTATCAACAACCCTCCCTTTTATATTCTGAGCAATTATATATTTTACTCTCTGTACAGGTAAAGTCACAAATTTATCTATACCATCCTTATGAAACACATAAGTCATCTTTCTATTGAATATATCAGTCTTAACATGATGAAGATTACCCTCCCCTGTTTTCAATGGAACTTGGGTAGATGGGAAATCTCTTTGTGCATCAACATATGCATCAACTTCATAATTTAAACAACATTTCAACTTACTACACTGACCTGCAAGCTTTTGAGGATTCAATGAAATATCTTGGTAACGAGCTGCAGAAGTTGTTACAGAGACAAAATTTGTAATGAAAGAAGAACAACAAAGTTTTCTTCCACAAGGACCAATTCCTCCAATTCTTCCTGCTTCCTGACGAGCTCCAATTTGCTTCATCTCAATTCTTATCCTGAATGTCTCAGCAAGAACTTTAATCAATTGACGGAAATCGACTCTTTCTTCAGCTATATAATAAAAAATTGCTTTTGTCTTATCTCCCTGATATTCAACATCTCCAATCTTCATATTCAGATCAAGATCTGCAGCAATCTTACGAGAATCAATCATTGTCTGATGTTCTAAAGCAATCGCTTCCTGCCACTTTTCTATATCATGTGGCTTAGCTTTCCTATATACTTTCTTCAATTCAGCATCTTTTCGCACATTATATTTCTTCATGTGCTCTTTCACTAATTGCCCTACTAATGAAACAATTCCTATATCATGTCCAGGAGATGCCTCAACAGCAACAATATCACCTACCTTTAAATTAAGTTTAGCATGATTGTTATAAAAACCTTTACGGGTATTTTTGAACCTTACTTCTACAATATCACACACTTCACAGTCACCTGAGACATCAGACAACCAATCATAAACGTGCAATTTTCCAGCTAATAGTCTATGATCTGATATCTTTATTACTTTGCTTGTATCTTTTTTTACTTCTTCTTCCATTAGAAACTAACGTTTTGTAAGTCAGAGAACTCCAACTTGTAGTTTATATTCTTCACTCCACACTATCATTGCACTCCATTTATTACACTCGTCATGCAATAAAAGTTCAATTATCACCCACTAATTTACAAATATAATGAAAAGAAGTAACTTTATCTTAATATAAAGTCACTATTGAGGTCTTATCACCTTAACCAACTTAAGTGATAAATCTAGAAATATTATTTTTGCATTGCCATTTCTAGCAATATCAGAATGTGCTCTATTTAATTCAGAGTATAAAGTAATTACATTATCCTCATTGATATATGGCGAGAACCTACTCATGAATTCTTTTTCATCAGAATTTGCATATACAATTTCACTCTTCCCGAGATTATTGATAAAACTCTCTCTGATCATTCGTATTGAATATGAAAGGAAACTCTTCTGTCTTTCTCTACCGATCAATGATATTTCTTTACTCCAAGAAATTAGGTCAAGTACTTTTCTCGACCAACATGTTCTCATAAGAGAAATAAAAGTCTCAAAATTATATTCATTTTCAACTGTTGTATTAACTTGCTTAGCAGCAGTCAACCAACTACCTGCTGACAATCTTGTGTATTCTAATGCTTTGGCCTCATCAATATTGTAAATACTCTGTAATGATTGAGTAAGTACTGTATCACTCAAAGATGGAACTTCTATCTTCTGAGTTCTGGAATATATTGTACTAAGTATCTCCTGAGGCTTATCAGAAACCATAAGGAATATTGTCTTTTCAGGAGGCTCTTCAACTAGTTTTAAGATTTTATTAGAACACGCTATATTCATTAGCTCTGGATGCCAGATAAGCATTATCTTATAATCCGATTCAAAGGATTTGATACTTAACTTTTTAAGAATACTTACACTCTCACTCTCATATATCATTCCCGACTTTTTCTCGGCTCCTATATATGCATACCAATCATTCAAATCGAAATATGGAGAGCTAAGCACTTTATCTCTCCAATTAGCTATAAAATCATCGCTAACAACCGACTTACTTCCTCCGTCTTTCTTAACAACAGGAAAAACAAAATGTAAATCGGGATGCTCTAATTTTGCATATTTCTTACAAGAAGGACACTTTCCACAACTATCACCATTTCTCTTGTCAGTGCACATTATATACTGAGCAAAAGATATAGCTAAAGCCAGCTTACCTATCCCTGTATCGCCAGTGAATAGGTAAGCATGACTAATTCTATTGTTTTGTACAACATTTAACAGTTTATCTTTAACTGCCTCCTGTCCTATAACGTCCTTAAATTGCATTAATTTTTATTTTATCTCTTTTTGTGCTAAGAAAAGCTCATCTAACTGTGCTGTGGCAACTGGAGATGGAGAATCAATCATAACGTCTTTACCTGAATTATTCTTAGGGAAAGCAATTACGTCTCTAATTGTCTCAAGTCCTGCAAACATAGAAGCTAAACGGTCAAATCCGAAAGCAACACCACCATGAGGAGGCGCACCATACTTAAATGCATTCATTAAGAATCCAAATTGCTCTTCAGCCTCTTCTTTAGTAAATCCAAGAAGTTTAAACATTTGAGCTTGTAAAGCTGAGTCAAAGATTCTAATAGAACCTCCACCTATCTCAACACCATTAATAACAAGGTCATAAGCGTTTGCTCTTACCTCACCTGGTGCAGTTTCTAATAAATGATAATCTTCTTTCTTAGGAGATGTAAATGGGTGATGCATCGCGTGGTAACGCTCATTCTCTTCATCCCACTCTAAAAGAGGGAAATCTACAACCCACATTGGAGCAAATACATTAGGATCTCTAAGACCTAACTGATTACCCATCTCTAAACGAAGTTCACAAAGTTGCTCTTGAGCTTTTTGTCTGTGATCTCCAACAAGAATAAGAATCAAGTCTCCAGGTTTAGCATTACACTTATCAGCCCAAACTTTTAAATCTTCAGCAGAATAGAACTTATCTACAGACGATTTAAATGAACCATCTTCATTATATTTAACGTAAACTAATCCCTTAGCACCAACCTGTGGACGCTTAACGAAATCAGTTAACTTATCTAATTGCTTACGAGTATATTTCGCACATCCTTCTGCACAAATAGCACCAATATATGTAGCATCATTAAAAATAGCAAAATCTTTACCTTTAGCCTCATCAGTAAGCTCCACAAACTTCATACCAAAACGAATATCAGGCTTATCTGAACCATAAAGATTCATACACTCTGAATATGGCATACGAGGAAAATTACCAAACTCTACATTCTTAATTTCTTTGAATAAGTGTTTAGTCATTGCTTCGAAGTTCTTAAGAACATCCTCCTGATCAACAAACGACATTTCACAGTCAATTTGTGTAAACTCAGGTTGTCTGTCAGCTCTTAAATCCTCATCTCTAAAACACTTAACTATTTGGTAATATCTATCAAAACCAGACACCATAAGTAGTTGTTTAAAAACCTGTGGTGATTGTGGTAGTGCGTAAAAAGTACCTGCATTCATTCTTGAAGGAACGATAAAATCTCTTGCTCCTTCTGGAGTAGATTTAATCAATACTGGTGTTTCAACTTCAATGAAGTTTTGTGAATCAAGGAAGTTTCTAACTAAATGACCTAATCTGTGTCTTAACACTAGATTCTCACGTACGTTAGCTCTTCTCAAGTCAAGATATCTATATTTCATTCTTAACTCATCACCACCATCAGTGTTCTCTTCTATAGTAAAAGGAGGTGTTTCAGACTCATTCAATACAGTTAAATCTGCAACTGAAATCTCAACTTCTCCTGTTGGTATCTTTTTATTCTTACTTGCTCTCTCAATAACATCACCAGTAACCTGAATAACAAATTCTCTTCCTAAAGAATCAACTTTTGCCTTCAAATCATCCGATACATTCTCATCAAAAACTAATTGTGAGATTCCATATCTATCACGTAAATCGACGAAGGTCATTCCTCCTAGATTTCTAACTTTCTGTACCCAACCACTTAAGGTCACTTTCTCTCCAATATTTTCAGCTCTTAACTCGCCGCAAGTATGTGTCCTATACATTTTTATTTATCTTTTAATGTGCCGTGCGAAATTACTAAGATTTTTTTAATTATTTTTATTTTTACGGTATTAACAATATCTTTGAGCAAAATAATTGTATTAAAATGAATTACATAGACATTATTATAATAATTCCCTTGATTTACGCCCTGTACGTGGGGTGGACAAAAGGATTAATTATAGAAGTTTCAAAATTAGCTGCACTGTTACTAGGTATCTTTCTGGCAGTTAATTACAGTGATTATACAAAGGAATTATTAACAGACAAACTTGATTTACACTCAAACTATATGGGATACATTGCTTTTATCGTTACATTTATAGCGGTAGTAGTAATAATCAATCTTATTGGTAAGCTTATTTCTAAGTTTGTACATGCTATTGCTCTTGGTTTTGTAAACCGATTATTGGGAGCAGTATTCAGTATGGCAAAAGTCCTGATAATTGTATGTATTCTTGTTTCTCTTTTCGAGGGATTGGATAAGAATGTACATATCACAAAAGTACAGGACAAACAAAACAGTAAACTATATTATCCTATCTATAAATTTGCAGAAAGCTTATATAACGGATTCAATATAGGAGAGTTAACACACGACATTAAAAGAAGAACAGACAAAATATAAATAAGATATGGATTTTGTAGAAGAGTTAAAATGGAGAGGTATGATTCACAATATCATGCCAGGTACAGAGGAGCAAATAAAGAAAGAATTAACAACAGCATATGTAGGTATCGATCCTACTGCTGATTCATTACATATTGGTCACCTTGTTTCAGTGATGATGATGAAACACTTCCAGATGAGTGGGCATAAGCCTATCTTCGTAATTGGAGGTGCTACAGGTATGATTGGTGATCCATCGGGAAAGTCTGATGAGAGAAACCTTCTTGACGAACCAACACTTCGTCACAACCAGGAGGCAATTAAAGCTCAATTAGATAAGTTTATCGACTTCAATTCTAATGAGCCTAACGCTGCCAATTTAGTTAATAACTACGACTGGATGAAAGAATTCTCTTTCCTTGATTTCATTCGTGATATAGGTAAGCACATCACTGTTAACTACATGATGGCTAAGGATTCTGTAAAGAAACGTATCAGCGGAGAATCAAATGCGGGACTATCATTTACTGAATTCACATACCAATTGGTACAGGGGTACGATTTCCTTCATCTATACAGCAATCACGGTTGTATGCTACAAATGGGAGGTTCTGATCAGTGGGGAAATATTACTACAGGAACTGAACTTATTCGTCGTAAAGCTGATGGTAAAGCATTCGCTCTAACATGGCCTTTAATGACAAAAGCTGACGGTAAGAAATTCGGTAAGACAGAATCAGGTAACATCTGGTTAGATCCAGAACGTACATCTCCTTACGAATTCTACCAATTCTGGTTGAATACAACTGATGATGATGCAGCTAAATACATTAAAATATTCACTATCCTTCCAGTTGATGAAATTGAGAAAGTAATCGCAGAGCACGCAGAAGCTCCACATTTGAGACTTTTACAAAAGACTCTTGCAAAAGAAGTTACTTGTCTAATTCACTCAGAAGCTGATTACGAAGCAGCACTTGAAGCTTCTCAAATCCTTTTCGGTAAAGCAACTGCTGATGCATTAAGAAAACTTGATGAGAAAACATTCTTAGCTGTATTTAGTGGAGTACCTACATTCAACATCGCTAAAGCAGATCTTGAAGAAGGTATCAACATTATTGACTTAATGGCTGAAAAGACTGACATCATGCCTTCTAAAGGTGAAGTTCGTCGTTCTCTTAAAGGAAATGCAATAAGCATCAACAAAGAGAAAGTTGGAGAAATCACTGTTACTAAAGAACACCTTATCAGTGACAAATACATCCTTGTTCAAAAAGGTAAAAAGAATTACTACTTAGTTATTGCTGAGTAATAATTACTTAAAGATACTTTAATAGCCAATCCGTGAGGGTTGGCTATTTTTTTTGATTATTTTCATATTTATCATAAATTGCATAAAAACACGTTTATGAAAAATAAAAAACTATATCAAGCAAGCTTTTTACTATCAGTCAGCTGCCTTGCCATTTCATCAGTATATTCACCAGCTAGTATTTCAACAGCTATAAGCACTGGATATATTGCAGGTGTATTGAGTGGCGTACTTGGATATTGGACTCGAACAAAAGAACAAAGAGAGAAATTAAAACGTTTCGAAAAGGCTGAACGAATTATATTAGTCTCATTAGCAGTAATAATACCACTAATAATTTGCTTCCACATCCTTAAAGAATTGTCTATTCTGTAACAATCTCTCTATCTCAACTACCTATCAAGTTCTTACCAACTCCGTATTAACTCCCATTTTTTCCTAAAAAATGGGAGTTAATACGGAGTTGGTAGGTAGAGGGTAGGTAGTTGACAGGTTGCAAACCTATATCTATATACAAAAAAACAGCCCCCTTTCGGGAGCTGCCTTAAACAGAATATGAATAATATCTTTTTAATGGATATCCATTTCTTTAATTAGGTTCTTAGCACCAGCAAACTTATCAACAATCCACAACATATATCTTGCGTCAAGATTGATACATCTCTGTAGGTTTTCCTCGAAGTCAATATCACCAGACATTGCCTCAGAGTTACCATCAAATGCAGTACCTATTAGTTCACCATTTCCATTGATTACTGGAGAACCAGAGTTACCTCCAGTAATATCGTTATCAGTTAAGAAACAAGTGTGAAGTCTACCGTTCTCAGCATAAGGACCGAAGTCTTTAGCATTATATAATTCTACCAATCTAGCAGGAACAACGAACTCATCGTTTGTTGGATCTTCTTTTTGAATAATCCCTTTCATAGTAGTATAGTATTTGTTATAGATACCATCTTTAGCCTCATAACCACCAACTTTACCATAAGTCAAACGGATAGTCGAGTTAGCATCAGCAGCCCAAGCTTTTTCAGGATTCATTTGAAGAAGAGCATCAACAAATAATCTATTTCCTTTTTTAATGTTTACGCTATTAGCTTTAGCCATTCCTCTTAAGTTAAAATAAGTAGCATAGAAAGCAGATCCTGCTTTGTATAACATATCTTTCTTAAGAACTTTAGATGATGGATTTTCTAACCACTCATTAAATCTTTCTTCATTCATAAAGATTGACTTCTTAGCAGCTTTATCAGCAAATTTCTCAAAGTTTCCTTTATATTTCTTAGTCAACTTGATATAGTCTTCAGACTTATACTTAGCATCTACATTCTCATCATAGATTTTGAATAAAGTAGCAATAAGATTTCTTTCCACATCTGCATTAAAATCTTTAAAGAAAGCTTTAGCTTGATTAGCAACTTTAACTTTAACTTTTGCCCACTTATCAGCTTGCTTAGGATCATCTAACATTTTATCTAATCCACCTAATTTAGCAGCAAACATATGCGCCTCAGGACCAGCAAAAGCCTCAAAAGTATACGATTGAGCTGTAGCAAGATCATTACTAGACTCAAAAGCATCTTTTAGCATAGATAATACTTTACCATATTTAGCCTGACGAGAAGCATCAGCATTTACCCAATTAGTAAATTCTTTCTCAATCTCTTGCTTGTTAGCAATAGTATTTAGTTTCTTAAGAGCTTTATTTTGCTCATTAGAATATTTCCAGTAGTTAGCACAACCAGCATATTTAGAAGAATATTGAATACGAGTTTTCTGATCTTTAACCATACCCTCTTTCATTACTCTTAACTTCTCTGTACGAACATCATAACGAATAGAATTCTTAATATCCATTGTTTGCTTAAGTCCGAAAGAAGTTAAATAACGATCAGTAGTACCTGGGAAACCAAGAATCATAGCAAAATCACCTTCTTTAACGCCTTTTGTAGACACTGGTAAGTGATGCTTAGGCTTCAATGGTACATTATCAGCAGAATATGCAGCAGAACTACCATCAGGAGCAGTATAAACACGGAACATACAGAAATCTGCAGTGTGACGAGGCCACATCCAGTTATCAGTATCTCCACCAAATTTACCCATTGATTGAGGAGGCGCACCTACTAAACGAACATCCTGGTAAATGTTATATACAAAGATAAAATACTGATTACCATTAAACATGCTTTGAACGTGTGCTTTATAAGCAGTACCTTCAACAGCTTTAGTAGAAAGCTCCTTAGAAATTGCACCAACAGCCTTAGCTCTTTCTTCCTCTGTCATGTTATCATTAACAGTAGCAAGAACCTTTTCTGTTACATCCTCGATTCTTACAAGAATAGAAGCAGTAATTCCTTCGTTTGTAAGTTCCTGACCTTTTTCATAAGCCCAAAAACCATCTTGTAAATAATCATGCTCAGTAGTAGAGTGAGATTGTAAAGCACCAAATCCACAGTGGTGGTTAGTTAATACAAGACCTTCTCCCGAGATAATCTCTCCAGTACAGAAATGACTGAAAGGACGACCAGCACGACCAAGTCCAACAATCGCATCCTTAAGACATGCATTATTTACATCATAAATATCTTCAGCAGAAAGTTTTAGACCCATCTTCTGCATTTGCTCAATGTTTTGTTTCTTAAGCAAAGATAAAATCCACATTCCCTCATCAGCTTTCACCATTGTAGCACCAAAAGTGAAGACTAATCCAAGAACTAGTGATAATAACTTGTTCATCTAATTTATAGTTTAAGTTAACAATTAATTATATTCATTTTTACCCTTACAAAAATAAGATAATATGGAGATTTACGAGTTTTATACAACATTTTAACATTTTATTAATCTATCTTTGCAAAAAATTAAAAGGCATGAACATCAAAGAATTATCATTAGAAGAGATTAAGAATTTTCTTAAAGAAAAGGGAGAAAAACCATTTCGTGCAAAACAGATTTACGAATGGCTATGGAAGAAAAATGTTAAAAATTTCGATGACATGTCGAATTTAGCTAAAAGCCTAAGAGAACTTCTTAAAGAGAATTTCGAAATTGGATCAATTGAAGTTGCAGACAAGCAAAAAAGTTCTGACGGTACCACAAAGATAGCATTTAAAATGCATGACGGTCTGATGGTTGAGGGCGTATTAATCCCTTCGGAAAACAGAGCAACGGCTTGTATCTCTTGTCAGGCTGGATGCAAACTTGGTTGTGCGTTTTGCGCTACTGGTGAACTAGGCTTCAAGAGAGACCTTACTGCTTCTGAGATCTACGAACAAATATATTACATCAAAACATTAGCAGAAGAACAAGGATACAATTTCTCTAATATCGTATATATGGGAATGGGAGAACCATTACTAAATTACGATAATGTTCTTAAATCAATAGAGATGGTTACTGGCAAAGACGGACTAGAGATGTCGCCACGTAGAATTACAGTTTCTACTGCCGGACTACCACACATGATTCGCAGATTAGCTGATGATGAAGTAAGATTCAATCTTGCAATATCTCTACACTCAGCCTTAAACGAAGTTAGAGACACATTAATGCCTATAAACAAAAAGTATAATCTTCAGGAGCTTTCTGATGCAATAAAATACTTTGTTGAAAAAACAGACACTCGACCAACATTCGAATATCTTTTACTTAGCGACATCAACGACTCTATGTCTGATGCAAGAGCTCTAGCCGATTATTGTCGTAGTTTCCCAATAAAGATAAACATTATCGAGTACAACCCTACCGATAAAGATGAGTTCCAGAAAGCAAGCAAAGAGCGCTTAGATGGATTCACAAAAGTACTAGAGGGTAGAAACATGATTGTACACGTTCGTCACTCAAGAGGGAAAGACATAGACGCTGCCTGTGGACAGTTAGCTAACAAAAAGAACTAACATCATTTTATAAGATTTACTCAAGAGCAATTATCATATTCTGATAATTGCTCTTTTTGTATGCTCACATATTATTTTGAAGTAGAAATTAAACCTTTCAAAGATTCGTCTGTCATAGATAACGAACACAGGAAGTAAAATATCATTTTTAACTAAAAAATAATAATCATGAGAAATCTTAAAAAGTATCTAGGAATAATAATGATGACTACAATATTAGCGTCATCATTTACAATAGCATCAGCTCAAAAAGGCAGACAATGTCAGCATGATGGCAAAAGAGCTCACAAAGAATGTAAACTTGACAACAAGAAAGTTTGTGATAGACTTAATCTAACAGACTACCAGAAAGCGAAATTCGAAAAGATTAAACTTGAAGGAGACAAAAAAGTTATACCTCTTAAAAATGAACTAAACGAACTAAGTGCTAGAAAAAGAACACTTATGTCTGCAACCAATATTGACAAGAAAGCTGTTAATAAGGTAATAAAAGACATGAGTGCTAAAAGAGAGCAGATTCAATTAATCAGAACTGAACAACACATCTCTATGAGAACTGAATTAACAGAAAAGCAGAAAGTGATGTGGGATAAAATGAAGCAAAACAGAAAACATAAGTCTGGACATAAAAATAAAAAACACAGAAAACCCCTTTCAAATTGTTGTAGATAAACAATAGCAAAAACAATAAAAAGCCATTTCCTGATATAGGAAATGGCTTTTTTAAAAAAAATCAATAATTTTCTAAAAGACATAACCAACTAAGTGTCAATACATACAAGAAATGACGAAAAAATAATGTTCAAAAAAGCCATAAAAAGCTTTGGAATCTAATATTCATGCACTATATTTGCATCGCAATTGTGAGAACAATGAGTACAAACAAAGGATGATTCAGTAGCTCAGTTGGTAGAGCACATCACTTTTAATGATGGGGTCCTGGGTTCGAACCCCAGCTGAATCACAAAAAAAGACAGTTCTTTTGACTGTCTTTTTTTAATGACCCACTTGCGAGAATAGCTCAGTTGATAGAGCATCAGCCTTCCAAGCTGAGGGTCGCGGGTTTGAGCCCCGTTTCTCGCTCCAAAAAAAAGAGGATGTTCACTAGAACATCCTCTTTTTGCATATATAAACATATTCTAGAAATACTTTTTTAGAAATCTAAACGATATTACAAGCCCACTATAACTAACGATCACACCCCCTATACAAAGTAACAGCAAAAGGAACTTCCTAAGACCATCGTCTAAGCCTGCTACTTATAACAACAAACCCCATTCACTTTGGATTATATCTTTCCGACAACTCAACAGTCAGATTGCTATCAAGGGAGCATAAAAAAGGAAGTCGAAATGTAAAAGAGGGCGTTAGATTATTTAGCCAAGATCGTTAAGCTTGACAGAAGTACATTAAGTTCCACCATCAATATGAAAATCTATATCGTAAAGCGAGATACATTAACGTGATGAGAAGTTATGCCGATGATGATTTAGCGAAACGATTAGTTATTCACAATGGCCGTGTTCATATCCAACTACCGGACATTATTCACAGTAGTTTAAAACTTGTCTATCTCAAAAGATTATATAAAAATCAGTAACAATGAATACATCATAACACTCTGTAAGTCAATAATAGAAAGACTTTCACACATCAGTTACTAACACTGTTAATAACAACATATCATTCTCAACAAATGCGTCAACCATTACGTTGAGAACACTGTTCTCAACATATTGTTAAGATTTAATAATTCAAACTATAAACACATAATATTTGCCCTTCATTCGAAACAAAAAACTCTTTCATCTTTAAAAACACCTCTGAAGCTCGAAACCGATCCTTCGCCAACATCCAACAACTCGACAAAAGTCCGTAGATTCAGGATATAATAAAAGAACCACACTATCCTTGAAATTGTAAGAGACTCCCATTTCAAGATGAGCAACTGAAAATTCTCCATCAAATCTTGTCAACATTTCTTCTCCAAGTTTTAGTCCTCTAAACTTAGACCAAAGACAACTTAAACATTCATGATTTATAAAAAAATCTGTCTCAGAATATATAAATTCATTTAGTGACTTCTCTAATACTTCTGGAAGATCTAAGAAAAAAATAGACTCTCACCCTCAAAGCAAAAAGACGCAGCCCTGCCAACTGCCCCCCCCGCTCACGGGCTGCTTGTGCCAAAAATTCACTCACCCTTTATTCTCAAACGATGCTTTCGAAATAAAGTACTCCGGTGCCCAAAAAAGCAAAAGGTTTAGATCTGCCGAATACAACAGTCCTAAACCCTTTGCCCCACATGCCTACGCACACGGTCATTTATTGTAATTCTCATTCCTCCGCTTCCTTGCATTGCTAAAGCATGCAAGGAAAACACACGAGACTTCTCTAATTAAGTAATCTAGACTTACCGTCTGTATCTAGTAATTCAATCTTAGGATTATTGTCTATATCGATATAGATTTTGATTCTCGGTTTACCATCACTGTCTTGTATGAAAAGACCTGTTTCTTTATTGAATTTCTTACCAACGAAGAGTCTCTCAGCAGGAAGTAAGCCGTCCTCTTTTATCTTTTTATATGCCGCCATTCTCTCTTTCTTATCCTCTAGCTCCATAAGTTTTTTGAAAGCCGCATCTCTCTTATCAAATGCATCTTCTTTAGGGTAATCCCACAGTTGTAATCCATACTTTCTGTTATTCTTCTTAGTATCCTCCATATACTGAAGTTGCATTACCTGATCTTCTCTAAACTTATCTATAGATAAAACTAAACCTGCATCTACATCATTCCCATCATAAATTAGACCACCACATTCATCACCTACACCATTAAAGAAAATCATACCAGCGTATCTGTCTCTTGGGGGAAGTTCTTTACCATTAACAATACCAGGATGTTGTCTTGCGCTATTACTAATAACCATCTTCAAATCACCATTACTCTCACGTACATTGATTCTCTCAACATCAATTTCTTTAGAGGGAGTTAACATGAAATAGGAAATAACTATAAGTGCTACTGTCATTAGAAACGAGTAGATTTTTAGGAACTTGATTTCTTTTTGCATTTTATCATTCATAGTGTTTTTTTGTTTTGGTCTACTTTATATAATTATATTTATCTCTTTGTTGTATATGACGTTTTATGCACACGGAAAGTTACAAGAACTTGAAAGGATATTATCTATAAGGCAGATTCTCTAATTAAGTAATCCAGACTTACCGTCCGTATCTAGTAATTCAATCTTAGGATTATTGTATATATCGATTTTGATTCTCGGTTTACCATCACTGTCTTTTATGAAAAGACCTGTTTCTTTATTGAATTTCTTACAACTTCACTGTGCAGTTAGAAAAGAAATGATATATCAATTCATTCCTAAAGGCGATGCTGGTAACAAGCTTCACATCTACGCTTATTTCAGCAAAGCTGATGGTTCAAACTTCACCGAATCTCGTCACTTTGAACTAACAATCGAATAGTGATAGAGGAATAAACGTTCGAAACGTTTATAAAAACAAAATGCCCTGGAGAATAAATCTCTAGGGCATTTTTTATTTCTTGTATATATCAAATCCGTTATATTTTAAGAAATATAACTATCTCAATTATTATGTTTAGAATAAAACTTTATGAAATAAAACGGTGTAATACTATTATTGCTTGTTTATATTAACATATAATTATAATTACCTGCTAATAACTATGTAGAATCTATGTAGCAAAAAAAAACAGCCAAAGAGTGGAGCCTCCCTAACTGCTTAGTCTTCAATGTGGTCCCACATGGGCTTGAACCATGGACCCCCTGATTATGAGATGGACTTGAGACGTTTTTATTTCTTTCGATTTCTCCCACTACTTATTGAATATCAACTAGTTATCCACCATACTATTTTCCTTTTCTTTGTATATTTTTGTATGTATTTCTTGTTATCTCACGACTTTGTATGTATCTTGTATGTATCAAAAAAATTGCCATACATACACCCCTCCCACGGATGCATGCCCGACAATTTATCATAAAATAAAAGTTATAAGCTATGATAAATGTTACAACTGCAATCATTCAAGATAAAAGAATCAAGACTACCGACAGCAAGTATGCTATCAAATTACGAGTTACTTACAATCGTCAACAGAAGTACTATTTCCTTAATGAGCATTTCACAATAGAGGAATGGGAAAAGATAAATTCCAACATGGCTAGAGGAAAGCTTAAGGAGTTTTCATCGTATTTCAACAAGATTCAGAAACTTGCCAACGATGTTATAAAGGATTTGCATCCTTTCTCCTTTGACATCTTTGAAAATCGTTTCTTCCAGAAACCTGCGGATAATTCGAACGTACTTGAGGCGATGCAGAATTATATCGACCAGCTAATCTCTGAGGATAGAATTAAATCTGCCAGCAATTATAGAGATTCTCTGAACTCAATTAAGAAGTTTGCCACAGATGGAAGAAAGAAGAAAATACATTTCGAGGATATCACCGTCCAGTGGTTACAGCGTTATGAGAAGTGGATACTTGCCAAAGGTAATTCAATTTCTACGGTCGGTATTTATATCCGTCCTCTTCGCGCTATTATTAACAAAGGTATTGATAACCGCCTACTCAATCGCGAGTCCTATCCTTTCGGCAAGGACAAGTATCAGATTCCGGCTTCTCGAAATATCAAAAAATCTCTTAGTCTTGGGGATATTAACAAGATCGTGAATTATAAACCGTTTACCGATTCAGAGGCTAAGGCTCGCGATTTATGGCTGTTTTCCTATTTGTGCAATGGTGCTAATATTAAAGATATCTGTTTGCTTCAATATAAGGACATAGATAATGATTGTATACAATTTGTTCGTGCCAAGACAAAGAACACACGTAAGACTGACATAAAGCCAATCAAAGTCATGTTATTACCTGAAACAAAAGCCATCATTAGAAAATGGGGTGTGCTCTCTTTAGATAAGGAGGCTTATATTTTTGGACTGCTCGATAAGGACGATTCAGCTGAAAGACAAACTGACAAGATTCACCAGGTTGTTAAGAACATCAACAAGTATATGAAACGTATAGGGACATATCTTGAAATTCCTCATAAGATTACAACCTACGTTGCCCGACATTCATTTGCTACCGTTCTTAAACGTTCTGGAGCTCCAACCGAATTTATATCTGAAGCTTTAGGTCATGCAAGTTTATCAACAACCGCGAATTATTTAGACAGTTTTGAAGATGATACTAAGAAGAAATTCCAGAATGCTTTACTTAATTTTAAAGAAGGATAAACAAAATATAAGTGAAATAATATCTATTAATTGCTTAAGACAATTATATTGTTTAGCTCATTAGCTTTATACATGAAATGTTTTATAACATAATAGTTTATATCGAAAGCTATTGTGGTTTTAATAAATTAGTAACGCGGTTGGGATGATAACACTTTCTGGCAAAATAAGTTTCTCAATCTTACATTTATTTACTTAAAATATCATATTATGAGAAAAACAATCAAATTAGTAATGTGCTCTATATTACTTACAGCACTAGTATTTTCATGTAGCGAGAAAGAACTCACTATTCCAAACAAAAAAAACGATAAGAGTTTCAATATTCAGTTATATGAAAAATTAAAAGAAAGTGCGTTATTCGTTGAATGTTGCGATAATTTCAATTTTAAAAATAAACCAAATGTAAAAGATGGATTCGCAAAATTAACAAATTTGCGTGATAAGTATGAAAGATATTTTTTAGTTCAATATATAATAAAATATAATAAAGAGGAGAACAATAATAAATCAGGCAAAATTAAATTAGCATTAAGAAAATTCAGTACAAGTGTTAATAAAAGCAATGTTAATAAAGTTACTATTGAAGGAGATTTTAGTACGGGAATGTACACTTTTATTAGAGAGATTAAAGATGCATATGAAGAAAGTGGAGTCGAATCGTCTGCTTTATTCAGTCATTTATATGATGTAGACGATTCCCTAGCCTCTTTATTTCTATCTTATAACATAGGCTACTTTAGGAATGTAGATAATTACATAGATGACCTTATTAAAATTTTTGATGATAATGGTGTATATACGTACGATAGATCTAGTATACTTTTTTCGTTCGCAAGTAATTTCATAAGTGCTATCGAACAATGCCAAAAGGATAAAGAAAATGAAACTGGTGATACAGGAACTGGAACTGGAGGAACTGGAACCGGAGGAACTGGAACCGGAGGAACTGGAAC
>Ga0193964_1000045_pt1 | contig 62494 bp, 54 predicted proteins | sample FB_7_MG_FD_140323 | JGI IMG/M metagenome (GOLD analysis project Ga0193964, IMG submission 140323) | Microbial mat bacterial communities from the Broadkill River, Lewes, Delaware, United States - FB_7_MG | ecosystem: Environmental > Aquatic > Freshwater > River > Microbial mats | place: USA... | reverse complement strand
TCTAGCTTCCATTGTAAGCATATTAAAGAATGTTTCTAACTCATCAATCCAACCTTGTGGAGTAATTTTATAAGCCATCGCTTTAGAGAAATCGTGAATACCAAATACAACATGATTAACTGTTGAATGAGACATTAATTTATCTGCTATTTTAAGAGACTTTGGATGCTCAATAATTGGTTGGATAGTAACTTTACTACCAATAGAAACTAACCAAGAAGATAAATCTCTAATCTCAGCATCACCATATACTTCACCAGCTTTAGCTAACACAATTACATCAATATGTTTATGAATTTGTTTAATTAAAATTAAATCTTCTTCATATTCTTTTGTTCTGAATGGATTGATTCTTAAAGCAATTTGAAAATCTCTCTCTGGAAATTTAGGAAGCTCTTCTAATAAAAGCTTTCTTGACATCTCTTTCATTCTACAACCATCTTCTAAATCGAATAGTAATGTATGAGCTTTTGTTTTATAAGCATGTTTTTGTAATCTAAACTTTGCTTGTTCCATTGTTTCATAAGTACCATCTAAAGGATTAAATTTAATTGGCGGATAATAGATTTGAATTCCAGGCCAGTAACCCCCTAGAACTGGAGATAAATCATCTTTCGATGTTAATTTTGTTAAATCAACTATTGATGTAGGCATATTGTGTCCTTTTTTATTTCTTTTATATTTTTTTGAATTTTCTCATCTATTATTTTATATAATGATGATACTATTTCACATAATTTAAAGTGTATCTTCAAATCAGATGATGTATTAAAACACAAGTATTTTTAATTATATCAAAAATTTAAAAACTAATTTTATTTTTTAATTTTATTTTAAAATATGCTTTAAACCCCTTTAAATAAGGGCTTTAAGAGAAAATTTTTTTTACTGTTTCATAATGTGAAACAGTTTATTGCAAAAAGTTGCAGATAGTGAAAAAAGAATTTCAATTTTTTTGGAGGAATGTGTGGTAAGTCAGAACAAATCGTTAACAAGAGGTCTTCAAGTATTAAAAGAGATCATGAATAATGAACAATCAATTAGTGCAAATGAGTTGTGTTTAAAGTTTGATATAGATAAAAGTACTATGTCAAGATTAATAACAACATTACTCAATGAAGGTTTTGTAAAGTATGTAGAAAATACTAAAGAGATTATATATTCTGATGTAATGGGTACATTATCAAAGAAAAAAAGAGAAGATTTAATTGTAAAACAAACTTCTACACTTTTAAATGAAGTTTTTATACAAACAAACGAATGTAGTTATATTGCGATATATGATAATAATATGCTTTTAAACCTAAATCAAATAGATAACTCAGACAGAATACTTAAAAACAGAGATAGTATCGGGTTGCATTCTCCTTTGCATGCAACTGCTATGGGTAAAGTTATTTTAGCGTTTTCTGAAGATATTGATACTTCAAAATTGGAACTTAATGAGTTTACACATTCTACTATTACAAATATGAAAAGACTCCAGTTAACCATGCACACAATTAGGGAACTTGGATATGCAATAGATGATGAAGAGTTCGAATATGGACTTCGAGCAGTTGCTGTTCCATGTTTTTCTAAGCAAGGTGACTTTATAGGTGCTATTGGTATTTCTGGACTAGCAGCAAGACTTGATAGTGAAAAACTCCAAGAGATTGCATCAGTTTTAATTAACTTAATCAATAAAAACAAACTCAATATAAATTTAGTATAGGGCAAAAATGAAAGAAAAAATATATCTAATTCCAGGATTAATGTGCGACGAAAGATTATGGGAAAGACTTACTCCTTACTTAGAAGAAGAGTATGAGTTAGTACATCTAGAGATTCCACTTACAAGTAATTTTGATGAGATTATAGAAGTTATAGATAAAGAGATCAAAGAGGAAAAAATAAACCTTTTTGGATTTTCTTTTGGTGCTTATATTTCGTCATATTTTACAATTAAACACCCTAACAGAGTTAAAAGATTATTTTTAAATGCAGGAACTCCAAGTGTTATGACACCAGCTGAAATAGAAAAACGAAACAATATGTTGGAGATGATGAATAGTTTTGGTTTTCAAGGAATCAGTTCGAAAAAAGTTGCTTCTTTACTTGAAGACCCAAACCATAATGATGAAAATCTAATCAATCTTATTAAACATATGTATGTAGATTTGGGAGAAGAAGTTTATGTAGCGCAAATTAGAACTATTAATAATAGAATTCCACTCGAACAAGATTTAATAAATCTTGATATCCCTATTAAAATGTTTTTTAGTACAAATGATAGATTATTGAACTACAAATCACTAGATAAGTTTACAAATAATCATACACATATCACTAAAATTTCGAGAGTTGGTACAAGCCATATGATACCTTTAGAGATGCCAAAACTTTTAAGTGATGAAATCAAATCTTGGATGCTATCGTAAATGTTAAAAATAAAATACGATGACTTTGAAAATGCCGTTAATACCTTAGGGTTAATTGGTCTTGAAAATAGAAATGAAATCAAAACTAGATATCTATTTTTATCTAAAAAATTTCATCCAGATATGCCAGAAGGAAGTACTGAAAAGTTCCAAGAGATTAACAAAGCATATAAACTCATCCAAGCATATGTTGATAATTTCAAATTTCGTTTTACTCTTGAAGAGTTTGGCGACCAACACCCTTTTGCTGTTCCATTTACTAAAGAATCTCTTAGCGTATCTAGTAGAAAATAATTCTCTTTTCAAAAAAATTCTAAATATTAAAATTTTGTGACTCTATATGTGACAATGTTTCTTTATAATAAAGAAACTCAATACAAAGTATCTCAATGCAAAATGAAATTAAACTTTTAAAATATAGAATAGAAACAAATTACTCAAAACTTATCGACAAATATGGTGATAAATGTGAGCTTGCCATTCCTGTAATCAATATGATAGATATCCTAATCAAAATCGATGCTTCAAACGAAAGTGTTCAAGAGTATCTCTGTAGTATAGAGAGCTCACTACTTATCATTGAAGAGAAACTTCAAAGTGTAGAAAACAGCAACTAACAATGCACATTATATAAAATTATTTATTTTTACAATATATAGTTTATTTTTAATATGACTATATAATATACAATGTAATGAATATTATTTTTTCAATTTGATATATAATATATACATCAATCACGAGTATATTGGAGAATGAAAATGAAAAATAAATTTATAAATTATAAAGGTATAAGTGTAAAAAAAGAGTTATACCCTATTATAAAACATATAGAAGATGTCGATAAATATAGAGAAGAGCTAGGAAGACTCAGTTCATCATGGGATATTTTTGCTTTACTAGGACAATTAGGAGATATAAATATAGATATAGGAAAAACAAAAGATAATTTTCTTAACCTAACATCAACATTACTCAATCACTTAAGCGAACAAACAATAAAAAAAGTTACCCAAGAGATGAATTTCAAATCACAAGTAGCAATAGATGTATTGATAAGAAACCTTTTTGAAAGAACAGCAGATATTGGTTTTTTAGCGACAGATGATGATATTAGAGCTTTTATTAAAAACTATGTTTCAGACTATAATAAAGAAAGCTTAGAAGAAAAAAAAGTTATTCAAAAAAGATTTAAGGAATATGTCGCAAAATATTCTGTGTATTTTGACATTGTATTAACAAATACACACGGTAAAATCATTGCACGTCTCAACGATGAAATAAAAACAGTAAAAGTTGATTCTACTTTTATTCAAGAAGTTCTTAATTCTAGTGAAGACTATGTTGAGTCATATAAAGATTTTTCCTTTTTACCTCAATATGATAAAAACTTAGTTTACTCTTATAAGGTTACACAAACAAACGATTCAAATTCAGAAACTTTAGGGGTATTGTGTTTATGCTTTAAATTCAAAAATGAGATGCAAGATATTTTTAAAAATTTACTTGATACAAGTAATAAAGAAGTATTAATGATTTTAGATGAAGATACAAAAGTGATTGCATCAAGCGATAAAGAACACATACCATTAGGTACAACATTATTACCTATTTTAGATGAAGAGTTTAAAATAGTTACATTTTCTGGGCGTGATTATATTGCAAAGACATGTAAAACACATGGTTATCAAGGGTTTAAAGGGCTTAAATGGCATGGACATATTATGATACCAATTGAGCATGCATTTTTAAGTGATGAACTAAATAATATTCATATAGATGAAAATATAATAGAATCAATGATGCAAAATAAACAGCATTTTTCCTCAGAACTTAAAGATGTTTTTTTAAAGAGTAAAACGATACAAGAAAATCTAAGTAGAGTTATTTGGAATGGTAATATTTCACAAAGTAAACAAAACTCATCAAACAGAGATTTTTCTAAATCATTATTAAACGAGATAGGTGTTACAGGAACAAAAGCAAATTCATCATTAGCAAATTTAAATCAAACAATTATCTCATCAATTTTAAAAGATAGTGAATTTTTATCTTCATTGGCTATAGATATTATGGATAGAAATCTATATGAAAGAGCAAATGATTGTCGATGGTGGGCGCTTACTTCATATTTTAAAGAGGTTTTAGAAGATTTAGATTCTGTACATTATAAACAAGATGAAATAACCTCTATTTTAAAATATATAAATGATTTATATACAGTTTACACAAATATACTTGTGTTTGATAAAGAGGGAAAAGTGATTGCTGTTTCAAATGAAAAGGAAAAATTTCTTATTGGTAAAGTACTCACACAAGAGTGGGTCAAAAAAACACTCACTTTACAAGATACATCAAAATATTGTGTATCAAAATTTGAAAAAACAAATTTATACAATAATGAACCTACATACATATACTGTAGTGCGATACATTCATCAAATAATGAGAAAAAAATAAATGGAGGGATAGCCCTCGTTTTTGATTCAAAACCAGAGTTTAAAGCGATGCTAGATGATACTCTACCAAAAAACACTAATCATGAAAACAAAGAAGGTGTGTTTGCTGTATTTACCAATAGATCAAAAAAAATCATCTCTTCGACAAGTACAAGTTTTGTAACAGATAATATTTTAGATATAGAAGATAGGTTTTTTGAAATAAAAAATGCACACAAACATAGTGAAATAATAGAACTCAATAATAAATATTATGCAGTAGGTGCAAAATGTTCAATGGGCTATCGAGAATACAAAAGTCGTGTAGATGACTACGTCAACGATGTGATATGTTTTGTATTTATAGAGATTGGAAACATTGATATCTCTAATAAATTGATTCATAAAAATGAAAATAAATTTACAAACCAATCAACACGAAAACTTTTTGATGAAACTTGCATCGAACTAGCAACATTTTATATAGGAAATAAATTTTTAGCAGTAGATGCAAAACATGTTATAGAATCAATAGGTATCGATGCGTTAGAAGAATCAATAGATATGGATAAAAAAACTCATTTCAAAGGGATGGTTTTATATAAAGAAAAACTCATTTCAGTTTTAGATATTCGAGACTTCATCAATCAAGAAACAAAAAATGATGAGTTATCTAATATTATTTTATTTCAATATGATATTCAAAATACTCAACATTGTATAGGAATTATGGTATCTACATTAGAGACTATCTCTGTAGTAAAAAAAGACTCGGTTCAACATATACAAAACCATTTTTTAGGTGGAGGAACACTTATCGAAAGTTTAGTAGATATTACTGAAAATAACGTCTCTAATGTAGCTATGATTTTAGATATTCAAAAAATAGATGATAATTTAACCCAAAAATTAGAGTAGTTTATATTTATAGTCTAACATTAAACTTATTGTGGCACAATACGAAAAGATTAGACTATAAAAAATTAAAGATAAAAAATGAGTACAATAAACAAACCAAATAGCTTTTTACCAACAACAAAAAAAGAGATGGATGCTCTTGGATGGGATCAATGTGATGTTATATTAATCAGTGGTGACGCATATATTGACAGCCCTTTTATAGGTGTAGCTGTTGTAGGAAGAATGTTAGAAAAACTTGGATACAAAGTAGGAATCATAGGTCAACCTGATGTTAAAAGTGATATAGATATCAAAAGACTTGGGGAACCAAAACTATATTGGGGTGTAAGTGGTGGAAGTATTGATAGTATGGTTTCTAACTATACTGCTACTAAAAAATTTAGAAACTCAGATGATTATACTCCAGGTGGGGTAAATAACAAACGACCAGATCGAGCAGTACTTGTTTATACTAACTTAATAAGAAGATTTTTTAAAAATACTGTTCCTATTGTTTTAGGAGGAATTGAAGCTAGTTTAAGAAGAGTAACTCATTATGATTTTTGGCAAAATAAACTAAAAAAACCAATATTATTTGATAGCAAAGCAGATATTATTGTCTACGGAATGGGTGAAATAGCATTAAGAGAACTCACAGACGCAATTGCTAAAGGGGAAGATTACCGTGATATTAGAGGTATTTGTTATATAGCAAAAGAAACAAAAGAGGAATTTCATCAACTCCCCTCTTTTGATGAATGTATAAAAGAAAAAGAAAAATACATCGATCTTTTTGAACTTTTCTATGATAATAATGACCCAATAGCAGCTAAAGGATTAGCACAAAAAGTTGACACACGTTATGCTATACAAAATCCCCCATGTGATTATTTAGATGAGCCAGAGATGGATGAAGTATCATCTTTGCCATTTACAAGAGAATTACATCCATACCATAGACCAGATGGAAAAGTAAAATGTTTAGAGACTATTAAATTTTCTATTATGACACATCAAGGGTGTTGGGGAGAGTGTAACTTTTGTGCTATTGGAGTACATCAAGGACGAACCATCCGTACACGAAGTGAAAATTCTATTGTTCAAGAAGCAAAAGACTTTAAAGAATACAAAGACTTTAAAGGGATTATTTCTGACCTTGGAGGACCGACTGCTAATATGTACGGTTACGAATGTAATAAAAAACTTAAACTTGGAACCTGTGATCATCAAAGATGTGTTGATTCAACTCACCTTTGTAAATCTATGAAAGTAGATCATGGAAGACTTATTGAGATGAACAAACGTGTTCGAGAAATCCCTGGAATTAGAAAAGCATTTGTAGCTTCAGGAATACGATATGATCTTATAAATGAAGATAAAAGACAAGGATATAACTACCTAAAATCGCTTGTAAAAGACCATATCTCTGGTCAAATGAAAGTAGCACCAGAACACACAGTACAACATGTACTTGACCTAATGGGAAAACCAGGAAAAGAGACACTTGTAGACTTTAAAAAATTATATGACAAACTAAATCGTGAAATGGGTAAAAAACAGTTTCTAACATATTATTTAATTGCAGCGCATCCGGGCTGTGAAGAGAAAGATATGCATGAATTAAAACGATTTACCACCCAAGAGCTTAAGATGAATCCAGAGCAAGCCCAAGTATTCATCCCTACGCCTGGTACTTATTCAGCTGTGATGTATTATACAGAGATGGATCCAGTTACAAGAAAAAAAATCTTTGTAGAAAAAGATATAAAAAGAAAAGAAAAACAAAAAGAGATAGTTATTAAAAAAGAAGTTCGTCATAAAAGTGGTTTTGCTAGCTAAATAATTACATCCCACATAACCTTTAATTTGATAATGTTTTGATACAATTCATTATATCTATTAAAAGGTTATCTCTATTCATGAAAAACTTAAAAATCAAATCTAAATTAATTTTACTTTTTATTGTCATTAAAGTAATTCCATTAGTACTGCTTTCATATATTGCTATTGAGGGTGCTAAAAATCTCAATACTTATTTTGAACAAACAACAAAAAATACTTTTGATAAAAGTAAAAATATCATCACTGCTACTGCAACAACTGCAATATCTGATAGTATTAAAGCACTAGATAAAAAATCACAATTAACCCTAGAAAGACTTAGTTATGAGATTGCAAATAATGTCGCTTCATTTCTATATGAACGAGATAAAGATTTACTTTTTTTATCATCACTTAATCTCAATGATAAAATACTGCAAAACTTCCAAACTATAAAAACTGCATCAGTTGCCCAACACGGAAAATATACATACAATGATACAAGTAAAAAATGGGAAATCAAAAAAGATATTAATTCAGATAATATACATATAAAAGCAAATTTAAAAGATAACGAAAAAGAATTTAATATCAATGCTATCCCTCAAATAGACTATAAAAAAATTCCGTTATATAAAGAGATACAATATATAGATTTAAAAGGTAACGAAATCTATAAGGTTTCATCATTCTCTAATGAAAAAATAAATATCAAAAATCAAAATGATACATATTGTAAAGCGGAAAATTATTTTAGTGATTTACAAAAATTAAAAAAAGGTGAAATATATGTTTCTGATGTAATTGGTGAATATGTAAAAAGTGGTCTCATTGGTACTTTTACAAAAGAAAAAGCAAAAAAAATGAACATATCATTTGATCCTAAAAACAATGGATATGCTGGAAAAGAAAATCCAAATGGAAAAAGATTTGAAGGAATTGTACGATTTGCAACACCTATATATAAAAAGAATAAAAAAATTGGTTATGTTGCATTTGCATTAGATCACAGACATATCATGGAATTTACAGATAGTTTTGACCCTTTACCACATAATACAAAACAAGATATTGCAGATGCTAGTTCTGGAAACTATGCTTTTATGTGGGATTATGCAGGTAGAAATATCTCACATGCAAGAGATTATTTTATCGTAGGATATGATAAAAATACAGGGAAACAAGTACCTGGGTGGATGAGTTTAGATGTTGCTCAAAAATTCACTCAAAGTGGTCAAAAAGATGTAGGTGATTTCTTAAAAGATTATCCATTATTTGAAGAACAGTCATTAAAGAAAAAACCAAATATATCACAGCTCAAAAAACAAGGTGAAATTGGATTAGATTGTCGATATTTAAACTTTGCTCCTCAATGTGAAGGATGGATGCAACTAACACAAGAAGGTGGTTATGGTTCATTTGTAATATTTTGGAGTGGAGTATGGAAACTTACTACAGCAGCTGCTATTCCTTACTATTCCGGACAATATGCTAACAGTAAAAGAGGTTTTGGTTTTGTTACTATTGGTGCAAATGTAGATGAGTTTCATTTAGCTGCAAACAAAACAAAAGAAAATGTAAATAATATTCTTAATACGCAAGTAGATAATATGAAACAAGAACTAGATGAAAATAAGTTTAGTATTATGGAATATATTACAGCACTTACAAATGAATTGATAATAGTTACAGCATTTATGATTATAGTTGTAATTGCAATTGCAATATGGATGTCAAATCTTGTAACAAGTAAGATTTCGAATCTATTACAAGGGACAAAAGAGTATTTAAAACATAATTTTAATTACAAGATTAAAGTAACGTCTAAAGATGAAATCGGCGAATTAGAAAACTCATTTAATGATATGGCAAGTGAGATAAAAAATTTAATACAACAACAAACTGATACAAACACATTGCTTGATATAAAAGTACAAGAAGCAAACTCTGCATCTAAAGCAAAAAGTAATTTCTTGGCTTCTATGAGTCACGAGATAAGAACACCTTTAAATGCTATACTTGGATTTATTGGTATACTTAAAGAGGATGAAAAAGAGAAAACAAAATTAAGGTATTTTGATATTATTCAAAAATCTGGAGATAACTTATTACAAATTATTAATGATATTTTAGATTTTAGTAAAACAGAAACGGATAAAATAGAACTTGATTATGTGATTATAAATCCTTATGATGAATTTAATATCATTACTAAACAATTTACAGAAAACGACAATCAGAAAAATTTAATATTTAATATCAATATTGAAAAAGAACTCAATGCAAATATGAAAATAGACCTTGTAAAAGTAACACAAGTATTAAACAATATATTATCAAATGCATTAAAATTTTCTTGTAAAAATGGAACTATAACAATAGATATAAAATATATTAAAGAAAACGATAGAATATTTATCTCTGTTGAAAATGATGGTGTTGAAATAGCTCAAGATAAACAAGAATTAATTTTTGAACCATTTACTCAAGAAGACAGTTCTACAACAAGAGAATATGGAGGAACAGGATTAGGATTAACTATCTCTAGAAAATTGATTGAACTTATGAATGGAACACTCGAACTAGATCCATCTAAGAAAAATGGTGCACGTTTTTATTTTGAATTTGATGCACAGTTAGATTCATATATTGAAATAATTGAAACTACTATTCCAGAAGAAGAGATTATAAGTGAAGAGACAACTCCACTAGAACCAGAATTAGTTAAGAGTAATGGTATTTGTATTTTGATAGTTGAGGATAATCCAACAAATCAAATTTTTATGGAAGCATTAATGGATTCAATGTCAATTGAATGTAAAATTGCAAACAATGGACTAGAAGCTGTTGAGATGTACCAAAAAGAGAGATTTAACCTTATATTAATGGATGAAAATATGCCAATTATGAGTGGAAGCGAAGCAACTGTAAATATAAGAGAATTAGAAAAAGAAAATGGACAACATATTCCAATTATTGCATTAACTGCAAATGCACTAGTGGGAGACAGAGAAAAATTTATAGATGTTGGAATGGATGATTATTTATCAAAACCTTTAGAAAAAAAAGAACTAGAAACTATATTAACAAAATTTATAAACTAAATTATTTTTAAATAAAGTGAGTACATACGTGTACTCACATCGCAAATATACTTATTCGAATCAAACTTAATCATATATTCAATTTTTCTACTATAAAATAAAAAAAATTATATATAGGAATCAAATAATGTTATATACATGTGGACACAAAATACCTGACAGTGATAGTATCATATCAGCTATAGCGATGGCGTACCTACAAAATACACTTGGAACAGAAGCTAAAGCAGTGAGACAAGGAGATGTAAATCCTGAAACTCAATTCATTTTAGAAAAATTCAATCTTGAAACACCAGAATTAAAAACATCATTTGCTGGATGTGATTTATATATGACAGATTACAATAACTATACTGAAGCACCAGATGACTTAAAAGAAGCAAATATAGTTGGTATTGTAGATCACCATAAATTAGGTGGTTTAATGACATCAGCTCCTCTTGATTGTTGGATTAGAGCTGTAGGCTGTACAAATACAATTGTTAAAGAGATGTTTGATTATTATGAAATCGAAATCCCTAAAGATATTGCTGGAGCAATGATGTGTGCTATTTTAAGTGATACAGTAATCTTCAAATCACCTACATGTACAAAAATTGACACTAAAGTTACTAAAGCATTAGCAAAAATTGCTGGTATTGAGGACTTTAAAGCGATTGGACTAGAGATGTTTAAAGTAAAATCACAAGTTGAAGGTGTGCCGTTTAGAGATCTTGTAAAAAGAGATTTTAAAAACTTTGAAATGCATGGTAATAAAGTAGGTATTGGACAACTAGAAGTTGTAGATTTATCTATATTTAACAATATTAAAGATGATTTAATAGCTGATATCAAAAAACTAAAAGAGGAAGAAGGTTATGAAACTGTACTTCTAATTTTAACTGATATTATGGCTATGGGTTCACAAATACTTGTTGCAAGTTCATCTGTAGATACAGTTGAAAAAGCTTGGGATATTAAAGTTGAAGATGACCAGTTTTGGTTAAAAGGATGCCTTAGTCGTAAGAAACAAGTTATTCCATTTTTAGAGCCAGCTTATTCGTAATGAAAACTGTAAATAATTTACTTTATATAGACAAAGAAGCCGTTGCAACACTTGCAATGGCTAGAGATGGATTACTGAAACCTGTAACATCATTGATGACAGAAGAAGAAACTAAAGAGGTAAATAAAACAGGGATTTACAAAGGTGAAATTTTTCCTTTCCCTTTTATACTAGCTCCTTCGGGAAAAAGAAATAAAGAAGTACTTGAAAATGCAAAAAAAGGTGAAGTGTTAAAACTAATATGCAATGATGTTGAAGTTGGAACAATCACAGTAGAAGAGATTTTTGCAATCAATAAAAATGATAGAGTAAAACAAATTTATGGTACAAATAGTGAATTACATGAAGGTGCAAATGATACAGCAAAACGTCTTGGGGATTTAGCCATTTGTGGTGAATACCAAATCGAATTTGATGATATACAAGACCATATTAAACAAATCGATGAGATGGTTGAAAATGTAGAAGCAAAAAGTATCTCTGCTATTATTTTATCTGGGAAACCATTTCATAGAGTTCATGAACGTATTATAAGAAGTGCTCTAGAAAAATGTGATATGTTAATTATTTTATTACGAAAGCCGTACAAAGATGATGAGCTAAGTTATGATGTAAGATATAAAACAATTGAATTCTTTTTGGATCATTTTGTTGCAAAAGATAGAGTCTTACTTTTACCTTTAGAAAATACATACATTTTTGGTGGAGTAAATGAACTTAGTCTAAATGCTATAGTATCTAAAAACTATGGTGCAGATACATTACTTTTAGGTCAAAACCACACCGGACTTGGTGCATATTGGGATCATAAAAAACTCCTTTCAAGAGTAGATACATTAGAGAAAATCCATATAGGCATAGAACTATTTAACGAGTTTGTTTACTGCGATAAGTGTACAACACTTGTAAGTACTTCTACATGTCCTCATGGAAACCATCATCATGTACAATATGAAAAAGATGCATTAATGGAACTATTTAGATTAGGGATAATACCTCCTTCAATTTTAATTAGAAAAGAGATATCATCTATGATATTAGCTGATTTATTCCCTCAAAGAAAAGAGAGATTAGAGCGAATTCATCAAACGATTTCTACTTCTTCAGGTCTTATTGACGTATTTGAAAGTGAAGATTTCTACAATGGATTAATGGATTTATACCATACATCTTCGTTAACATAAAATATGGATTCACTTCCTCTCTTTAAAAATAATAAGGAGAGAAAGTTTTTCTTTTTAACAATAGTATCAATTTTTATTTTTAATCTATTCTTAGAGTTTTTAAACTATCAAACATTCATTACAAATGAAATCTATCAAACAAAAGGTCAAATCCAAAATATCTATTTGAAAAAAGAGTTTCAAATACTTAAATTAAAAACTAAAGATTTTACCTTTTTTACACAAACACCCTTATCTTTTAAACCACAAATATATCAAAATGCAAACATTTATTTACTCACTACTAATATAGATTTTATTTCTTATTTAAAAAATTTTTACTCTAAAAATATAAGTATAGAACTATTTCCTATAATGATTTCTAATAAGTTAAAAATAAAAGAAAATATTGAGAGTCAACATATAAGCCAACATATTAGTTCTTTATATAATGCATTGTTTCTTTCTGCACCTCTTACTCTAAAGTTAAGAGAAACAGCGAGTAAATTAGGTATTTCTCATCTAATTGCAATTTCTGGTTATCATTTAGGGGTATTGTCCTTTATACTTTATTTAATCATACATTTTATCTATTCAAAAATTCATTCAAAATATTATCCATATAGAAATAAACGTTTTGATATAATGGTAGTTGTAAGTGTGTTATTATATATTTATATGATATTTATCGATTTACCAGCATCATTGTTAAGAGCATTTGTTATGTTCATATTTGCATTGTATTTATTGAGATCTAATATAAAATTATTATCATTTGAAACTTTACTTTTAATTACAGTTTTTATTATTGCATTATTTCCTAAACTACTATTTTCATTATCATTGTGGTTTAGTATAACAGGTGTATTTTATATATTTTTATTTATTAAATATTTTAAAAACCTACATAAGGCCATACAGTTTGTTTTATTTAACTTTTGGATATATATGACAATCAACCCTATTACACACTATTTCTTTGCTACAAGCTCATTAGAACAGCTTTATTCACCTATTCTGACTATGTTGTTTAGTATATTCTATCCGTTAAGTATGTTTTTGCATATTATTGATATAGGGAATTTATTTGATAAATATTTAGAAACAATTGTCAACCTAAATATTAATAGTATTGAATTATTTACACCGGTATGGTTTTTTGTATTTTATGTTATAGTGAGTTTATTAGCTGTATTAAGAAAAGAATTTTTCGTGCTTTTAAATATTTTGATGATTCTATTTAATATATGGTTATTTTATTTTATTTTTTAAAAAAATATGCTTATTTGGATCCAAAGTATCAAAAAAAGAAACGAGGTCTTTATGATTTCCTTCAACTGCATACATATAATTATCATTTGAAATATGTGCTCCATTAAGCACTAATAGTTTAGCAATATTTAGATGAGCATTTTTGATAGCATAATCTAAAGCAGTTAAATTTGAAAAGTCTTTTAGATTTACATTTGCACCATAATCAAGTAATATTTTTACTGTTTTTTCATCACCTTTTTTTACAAAACTCATCAATAAGGTAAAATTGTTTTTATCTGCTGTGTTTACATCAGCACCTGATTGTAATAGTTTTTCTATTTCACTCATACACAATACCCTTTTTTTTGAAATATTTGTTTGTTAGGATCAAGAGAATCAAAAAAAGAAACTATGCTTTTAAATTTATTTTCTAAAGCCAACATATAACTATGATCAAATATTTCTGATCCATTCTCATATAGTAATTTTACAGCACTTAAATTATTATTTTTAATTGCATAATCAAGTGCTGTAAAACCGCTTACATCTCTATCATTTACCCTTGCACCATAAGATAATGCTAAAGATATCAAAGATAAATCATTGTACTGAACACAGTACATAAGTAGCGTAAAATTTCTCTTGTCTTTGGTATTTACATCTGCACCATTTTCAAGTAAAAATTTTACTGCACTCATAAGTCAACTTATATAGTAAAACTTTCAACGATCATTTTCGCTGCATTTTTTCCATCTGCAGCAGCTCTAACAGCCAAGTTAGCACCTCTTACACTATCACCACCAGAATACACTTTAGAATTTGAAGTTTGGAACTGTTCATTTGTTACAATACCATTCCATTTATCTAACTCAATTTCTGAATCTTGTAAAAATTGAGGTAATTCTTGTTCAAATCCAAGTGCAAAAATAATAATATCTGCATTTTCTTTATACTCACTACCTTCAATAACTTGAACACTTTGTCTTCCTGAACTATCAGCATCACTCATTTGAGTTTTAACTAAATTAATTCCATTGTCATCAATAGATACAGGTGAAACATTAAAAATAAACTCTACACCCTCTTCTTTTGAGTTAACAACCTCTTTTTTAGAACCAGGCATATTTACTTGATCTCTTCGGTATAAACATTTAACAGATTTAGCACCTTCTCTAACAGAAGTTCTTAAACAATCCATTGCAGTATCACCACCACCAACAACTAAAACATTTTTATCTTTTACATCAATAAAATTCTCAACTTCTTCATTGAAGTTTCTTTTTTGAACTTTTGTTAAAAATTCCATTGCTAAATGCACATTAGAATTCTTTTCCCCTTCTATACCAGGAAATCTACCTTTTGTAGCACCAATACCAATAAATACAGAATCATAATTATTTTCTAATTCAGCAAAATGTTTATCTTTACCAATTTCACAATTAGTATGAAGTTTCATCCCAGCATCAACTAGCCAATCAATTCTTCTTTGTACTCTCTCTTTTTCAAGTTTAAAACCTGGAATACCATATGTTAAAAGACCACCAGCTTTATTAGCTCTTTCATACATATCTACATCTACACCTTCTCTTAAAAGAAATGTAGCGGCACTAATACCAGCAGGTCCACTACCTATGATAGCAACTTTTTTTCCAATTTTATTCTTTGTAAACTTAGGCTTTAATCCATTTTTGAAACCTTTTTCACTAATGTGTGTTTCAATCGAACCAATTGTAATAGCACCATGTGTGTCATTTAAAGTACAGTCACCTTCACATAAAACATCTTGAGGACAAATTCTTCCTAAGATTTCAGGGAATGGCGAAGTTTCATTTGAAATATTAAACGCTAATTCTAAATCATTATTTGCTGTTTGTTTTAACCAAGCAGGGATGATATTATGTAAAGGACATTTGTTATGACAATAAGGATCACCACAACCTATACATCTTTCTGATTGTTCTTGTGCTTTATGCTTATCAAAAACAGTATACACTTCTTTAAAATCTTTTATTCTTTCCATCACCCCTCTTTTAAGAGGGTTTGCTCTATCAACTTTTGTAAAATTTAACATATTCTTAATCTCCATCATCTGGGTTTAATGGTAAAACAGTCATATCTTTTGGTTTTACCATCCAGAAATTTCTTATTTCTGATCTAAAGTGCTCTAAAATATCTCTTGCTTTATCAGATTCTGTATGATCTACATAATCTCTTAATAAGTTTTTCAAGTATATTCTCTCTGACTCTGTATCATCAGTATCTATTCTTAACGCTTCAATTAGTTCTTGATTCATGTTATCAATGAATTCACGTTTATCATCATAGATAAATGCCAATCCACCAGTCATACCAGCTCCAAAGTTAATACCTGTAGAACCTAAAACAACAACAATACCACCTGTCATATATTCACAAGGAGAATCACCAGTACCTTCAACAACCGCAATAGTTCCTGAATTTCTTACTGCAAATCGTTCTCCAACATTTGCTCTAACATAAAGTTTACCACCAGTTGCACCATACAAACAAGTATTACCTGCACCTGCATATTGGCTACCTTGTAGTTGTGGTTTAACAACAATCTTTCCACCACTCATACCTTTACCAACATAGTCATTTGCCACACCATCAAGGTTGATGTTTACACCTTTACTTAAAAATGCACCGAATGATTGACCAGCAACACCTGTAAGGTTGTATGTGATTGTACCATCTGGTAAACCAGCATCACCATATCTTTTTGCAATTTCACCTGAAGTTAATGCACCAAAACTTCTATTTAAATTTGAAATTTTAGTATCAATTGAAATAGGTGTTTTAGGGTTTTTAATTGAAGAAAGAACTTTTTTAATAATCAGTTGTGATTCTTCATTTTTATCATATGGATCATTTGATTCAACTTGACAAGTATCAATACCCTCAATTCTTCTTAAAATATTTTGGAAGTCAAATTTTTGAGCTAACTCATCATCTAAAACTTTTAATAAATCACTTCTACCAACAATCTCTTCAACACTTGTATAACCAAGACTAGCAAGAATTTCTCTTACATCTTCAGCTAAGAATTCAAAATATGAGATAAGTCTTTCAACTGTACCTGTGAATTTTTCTCTTAATTCATCATCTTGTGTTGCAACACCAACCGAACATTTATTTGTATGACAAATTCTTAAAATTTTACATCCTAATAATGTTAAAACAGAAGTACCAAATGCATATGACTCAGCACCAAGCATTGCAGCTTTTACAACATCAAGACCAGTTTTTAAACCACCATCAGTTTGTAAATGAACCATACCTCTTAAATGATTTGCTTTTAAAGAATTATGTGCTTCACTTAAACCTAATTCCCATGCATTACCTGTATGTTTAATAGATGTTAAAGGAGCAGCACCAGTACCACCATCAGCACCTGAAATAATAATTTTGTCTGCGTATGCTTTAGCAACACCAGAAGCAATAGTACCAACACCAATAGATGATACAAGTTTAACAGCAATAGAAGCTTTTGGATTTACTTGTTTTAAATCAAAAATCAACTGAGCTAAATCCTCAATAGAATAAATATCATGATGAGGAGGAGGTGAAATTAAAGTAACACCTGGTGTTGTATGTCTTAATGTTGCAATCATAGGAGTAACTTTAGCTCCTGGTAATTGTCCACCTTCACCTGGCTTAGCACCTTGAGCTAGTTTAATTTGTAACTCTTCACAATTTACTAAATATCCTGGAGTTACACCAAATCTACCTGATGCAACTTGTTTGATTTTAGAATTTTTCAATGTATTAAATCTAGCTGGATCTTCTCCACCTTCACCAGAGTTAGATTTTGCACCGATTGTATTCATTGCCATCGCAACAGCTTCATGTGCCTCAACAGAAATAGAACCACAACTCATTGCAGCTGATGCAAATCTTTTGAAAATCTCTTCTTTTGGTTCAACTGCATCAATCTTTATAGAATCTTTATCACTATTAAATTCAAAGAAATCTCTAATAAACTTCTTATCTCTACCTTCAATTAAGTTTTTAAGACCTTTAAAGTCATTGATACTTTCTTCTTCTGATGGATTTTTGTTATGCATCGCTTTTGTAATAGCCGGACCATAATCATGGTACTCAGCACCATCAAGATATTTATAAAATCCACCCATCTCAAGAGGGAACATAGATTTGTCATTGAAATATGCATTAAAATGTAATGATTCAATTCTTTTTTCAATATCTTCATACCCTAAACCACAAAGATCTGTATTAGCATGAGTAAAACACTCATCACAAATTTCGTCACTTAATCCTAAAATATCAAATAATGATGAGTTTCTATATGAAGACATAGTAGCAATACCCATTTTTGACATAATTTTCAATAGTCCAGCACCTAATGCTTTTGCACTATTTTTAAGTTTTGTTTGAAGTGCCATAGTTGATAAATCTTTTCTTTCGTAAAAAGAAACGATTGAAGCATACATCATATATGGGTATAAAACAGTTGCACCAAATGCGAATAATACAGCTGCACTATGCGGATCATATACTTCACTTGTAACTACAGCTAAAGAAACAGCACTTGCTTTTTTATCTTTTGCTAATTGATGATTTACATAACCAACTACTAATGTCATAGGAATTATTTTACTTGTTTCTGATACATCTCTATCATCTAAAATTACAACACTAACATTTTCATTTACAATTGAGTCTTTAATTTCAGCATATAAAGCTTTTAAAGATCCTCTTAAATCTGTTTCATAAGTTGTACTAAAAGTTTTATTTTTATAATCTTCATCATATCTTTTGCTTTTTGTATCACCAAAACTTACTAAAACATCAAATTTTTCTTTCATTAAAATAGGTGTTGCAGCTTTTAACTTTTTAGAATTATGTTCATTTTCTTCTAAAATATTATACGTTCTTCCTATTCCTGTATTTAAACTCATAACAACTTTTTCTCTATATGGATCAATAGGAGGATTTGTTACTTGTGCAAATTTTTGTCTAAAGAAATCAGCAAAATTTCTGTGTTTATCAGAAAAACACGCTAATGGTGTATCATCACCCATAGATCCAGTTGGTTCTTTTGCTTCTTCTGCCATAGGAATAATCATTTGATCTAAAACTTCATATGTAATATTTGCATACTTTTGTCTTTTTTCTAAATCTTTATAAATATAATCACTTAAATCTAAGAATGAATCTTCTATATACTCTTGAAGGTATTTAATATTTGATGTTAACCACTCTTCATAGTTTTGAGATGATTTTAAATAATCATTAATATCATCATGTTTTAAAACAGCACCAGATTTAATATCAACACCAATCATTTGACCACTTTGAAGTCTACCTCTGTCAACAATCTCATCTTCAGGAACTAAAACAGTACCATACTCACTAGTGATGTATAATTTATCTTTTGTTTGAAAATATTTAGAAGGTCTTAAACCATTTCGGTCAATTAAACAACCAATATGTCTACCATCAGTTAAAGATACAGCAGCTGGACCATCCCATGCTTCAAACCTAATAGCACAGTATTCATAGAAAGCTCTTAACTCACTATCCATATGTGGTGCATTCTGCCAAGGTGCAGGTACAAGACATCGTGCTGCTTTAAAGAAATCTAAACCATTCACAATTAAAAATTCAAACATATTATCTAAAGAAGCACTATCACTACTTCCTTTTTGTAACAATGGAAAAATTCTTTCTAACTCTTCATCAGTAAATACTTCAGACTCAATTGCTTCTGTTTTAATCTCAACATTAAATCTATTTGCTTCAATAGAGTTAATCTCACCATTATGTGCAACTCCTCTAAAAGGCTGAGCAAGTTTCCATTTTGGCAATGTATTTGTTGAGAATCTTTGGTGAAATAAAGCAAAAGAAATTTTAAAATCTTCATCTTGTAAATCAACATAAAATTGCTTAATTGTTGTAGGCATTACAAGCCCCTTATAAGCAATTACTTTAGAAGAAAAAGTTGGAATATAAAAATCCTCTTCAGCTTCTAGTGCATGTTCAGCCTCTTTTCTAGCTAAATACAACATAGCTTCAAATCTTTTTGAAGAAACCAAAGTACCAGGAACTACAAAAATTTGTGTAATAGTAGGTAAAATGCTTAATGCTTGTTCACCTAAAGCATCTGTATTTACAGGTACTGTTCTATTTAAAATAACTTTTAGATCATTTTGTTCACAGTATGTTCTAAATGTTTCTAGTTGTTCTTCATTTGTAGAGAAAACCATTGCTACAGCGTATTGCTGAGGAAGATCAATATTGCTTTCTTTAGCAACTTTTCTCATAAATTGATCAGGTATAGAAAATAATAATCCACTTCCATCACCACTTTTCCCATCTGCAGCGACAGCACCTCTATGCATCATTCTTTCTAAAGACGTGACAGCATCTTCTAAATTCTGATGTGTTTGTTTATTTTTTAAGTGAGCGACTAAACCAAACCCACAATTATCTTTAAAAGAAGTTAATTTATCTAAGTTACAACCCATTATATCCCTTTATTTTTATCTACAATTATTAATACATAGATTTGAGTAATTATATCTATTATACCCAACCAAAGTTTAAAAGGTAGTTAAAGGAAAGTTGATATAGTTATAGGCATAAAAAAAGGTAGAGTAAATACTCTACCTTTTTAGTTGACTTTAAAGTTTTATTAACAAGAATATGTTGATTTGAACTCAAAAGCTGTTGGTCTAGCTTCATCTGGCCAAACTTGTCTTTCAAATTGATAATGTTGGTATGTATCAATCATCTCAGCTGTAAATACTGGTTTTAAGAAATCGTTATCAGCAATTAAACCTTCTAATGCTTCTCTTAAAGTAGCAGGCATTTGAGGGATTTTTTTCTCTCTAATTTCATCAAGAGTTAATTCGAATAAATCTTCATCCATTGGACCTACCGGCTCAGTTTTATTTTTGATTCCATCAATACCAGCCATCATAAGTGATGCAAATGCTAAGTATGGGTTAGATGTAGAATCTGGGAATCTCATCTCAAGTCTAGTTGCAGGTGCTCCAGCTCCATAAGGAACTCTACAAGCAGCTGATCTATTTTGAGCAGAGTAAGTTAAAATACTTGGTGCTTCATAACCTGGAACTAATCTTTTGTATGAATTTGTTGAAGCATTTGTAAATGCAGCAACTGCAGCAGCATGTTGGAATACACCACCAGCATAGTGTCTAGCAGCATCAGAAAGATTACCGTAGTTACCTTCTGTATAGAATGTATTTGAACCATCTTTCCAGATTGATTGGTGAACGTGCATACCGTTACCGTTATCACCATGGATTGGTTTTGGCATAAATGTAGCAGTTTTACCATTTAAGTGTGCAACCATTTTAACTACATATTTAAGTTTTTGAACATTATCAGCAGCTTCAACTAAAGTATCATAAACAATACCGATTTCATGTTGACCCTGTGCAACTTCGTGATGACCAAGAACAACTGTTAAACCAACTTGCTCTAAAATTAACATAGTTTCAGCTCTTAAATCAACACCTTTATCTGTTGGTGCAACTGGGAAGTACCCACCTTTATTACCAGCGATGTGACCCATATTTCCACCCTCTAGGGCTTTATCTCTATTCCACTCACCATCTTCAGTGTTTACATAATAGTGAGATTCATTTGGTCTATCTTTTACTTGTACATCTTCAAAAATGAAATATTCATTTTCAGGTCCAAAGTATGCAACATCTCCAACATTAGCAGTTGCTAAATACTCTAATGATTTTTTAGCGATACTTCTTGGACATTTTGCATATGCTTCATTTTTATAAATATCATAAACATCACAAATAACGATAATTGTGCTATCAGCTGTAAATGGATCAAGGAATGCAGTTTCAACACAAGGTTGTAAAATCATATCTGACTTATCAATTGGTTGCCATGCATCAATACTTGAACCATCAAAAGGCATACCATTATCAAGTTGACCTTGATTAACTGCGCTCATTCTATAACTGATATGATGCCATGCACCTTTAATATCAGTAAATCTAAAATCTACAAACTCAACTTCATTTTCTTTACAATAAGAAAAAAACTCTTCTGTATTATTTACGAATTTTCCCATTTATTAAATCCTTTAATTTTTAAACTAACACATTTTAACTAATTGAAATTGAATGTCAAGTAAAAAACTGTATAAAATATATACAATTATCAAATTGTTTCTTTTTACAACAAATAATGTATAATAATAAAAAATTTTAGGATACTTTTCATGACAAAAGAAAAAGCAGTACAAAATCTTGACAATGTAATAACAAAAATAGAATTTTCAAGACTACAAGTAAATGATCACAAAATAGTGCAACTAGTTGCAATAAGTAAATACTCTACAGCCCAAGATGTAAAAAAACTCTATGAAGCAGGACAACGAGCCTTTGGTGAAAACAAAGTTCAAGACCTAAAAAGTAAACAAGAAGAATTAGAAGAGTTACCAATTGCATGGCATTTTGTAGGAACATTACAAAAAAATAAAATTAATAATTTAATAGATCTAAATCCAGTATTAATGCACTCACTGGACAGCCTTGAATTAGCAGAAGATTTAGATAAAAAATTAAAAGCTAAAAATAAAAAAATGAATTGTTTATTACAAATCAATAGCGCTTATGAAGATTCAAAATCAGGTGTAACTCCAGAAAATGCAAATGATATATACAATGAAATAAAAGAGAAATACACAAATATTAAACTAAAAGGTATTATGAGTATTGGCGCTCATTCAGAAGATAGAGATGAAATCACAAAAAGTTTTCAAACAACAAAAAACATTTTTGACAACTGTAAAGATGCAACAGTGTGTTCAATGGGTATGAGTGGAGATTTTGAAACTGCTATAATTGAAGGTTCAAGTATGATTCGTGTAGGAAGTGCTTTATTTAAATAAAGCACTTTTCTAGGTCAACTAAAAACTACTCATTTCGTAAGACGTCTAAAACATCTATCTGAGTAGCTTTTTTAGCAGGATAATAAGAAGATAAAAATACTATAATCATTGAACCAATAACAATAGAAACAAAATCAGTCGGATCTAACATCAATGGCAATTTAGTAGTTCCATATACATCAGCTGGTAAAGAGATAATATCGAAATTTTCTAATAAGTACATACCTAAAAAACCAAATGCTATTCCAAATACTATTCCAGTATAACCAATAATCAAACCCAATCGTAAGAATATGTGTTTTACCTCTTTTGTACTAGCCCCCAATGATAATAACAAAGCAATCTCTTTTCGTCTACTCATAACTGTCATAAGTAATGAACTTATTATATTTAAAGATGCTATTAAAATAATAAGCATCAAGACAATGAACAATGCCTTTTTTTCCATCTCCATTGCAGCAAAAAAGTTTCCATTTTGTTGCCACCAACCAATAACACCAACACCATAATTTGGCAACTCTTTTTCTATACGTTCTTTATCTTTAAAAGGATCATCACTAAAAATATGTATACCATCATAATATGTTTTATTTTTCTTTAAAATAGTTCGTAATGACTCAATTGAAGTATACATATATGCTTTATCATAAGCAGTTAATCCTGATTTGAAATCTCCACTATATGCAAAACGTTTCATTTTAGGCATCAAAGAAAAACCACTTGGATTTATTGTAGTAAAGTATAAAGTGACTTTTTGGCTGTCATAAAGATACAATTCGTCTTTAATACCTTGACCTACTATTAAATCGTATTTTCCAAACTTATCTATATTTTTTACTGCTTTTGCATATATATCATTGATAGCAGCTTCTTTTTCTTTATCAACACCAAAAATTACTCCACCACTCATTGATTCATCACTTTGTATCATCACTTGGGAAGTTAAATAAGGGGAAAATCGCATTTCTGGAAATTTTTTTTCAAGATCAAAAAGAAGGTTTTCATCAACCATTCCAGTTATTTTAGGATAAATACTTAAGGGATAGTTCATAGTAAAGAGTTTTTTTTCAAACTCTTTTGCTGTTCCGTTCATTATTGCCATTGCAATAATAAGTACCATTACCCCTATTCCTACTCCTAAAAATGCCAGTATAGCACTTACAGAGATAAAAGGATTTTTTTTATCAAAGGTAAGATACTTTCGAATTATAAAATTAACTAGTTTTGTATTCACACTATTTAGCCAATAACCCTTTTTTAGGTCCACTTTGGCCACAACATTGTTTATACTTTTTACCACTTCCACAAGGACAAGGTGCATTTCTAGCTATTTTTTTATCCATACTAGTTTTTTGCTCTTCATTATTTAAAGATACTTCATCAACTGAAGAAGCCATCTCTTTTTTTAGTCTTTCTAATGCTTCTTGTTCTCTTCTAGCTTCATCTTCATCTCTCAATTGTACAGAAAATAAAATTCTAATAATTTCATATTTTATAGACGAGATAAGCTCAATAAACATATTGTAACTTTCTTTTTTATACTCTACTAATGGATCTTTTTGATTGTATCCGCGTAGCCCAATTCCTGTTTTTAAAGTATCCATTGAGTATAAATGTTCTCTATATGCTTTATCTAAAACTTGTAAATAAAGAATTCTTTCTATTTCGCTTCTTTGTTCAGGAGCTGGCATAGACATTTTTTCTTCATATTTTTCTTTTAAAAGTGTTACAAGTTTTTCTTCAATTAAATCAAACTCATTTGCCTCTAATTGCTCTTTTGTAACATCTAAATTTAGCTCTTCTTTAAGTTTTAAAATAACATTATCATACGCAAAATCATCAACCATAACACTATCACTTAACTCTTTTGCATTTTCTATTAAAACAACTACAAATTCATTGATATTTTCTTCAATTTTTGCATCTATTGCATAATCTTCATTTAATAGATCATTTCTAAATGAATAGATAACTTTTCTTTGATCATTGGCTACATCATCGTACTCTAAAAGATGTTTTCTACTTTCAAAGTGCATAGTTTCTACTTTTTTCTGTGCGTTTTCAACTGCCCTTGTTACCATACCAGACTCAATGTGTTCACCCTCTTCAAGTCCAAGTCTACTCATAACACCTGCAATTTTATCACTACCAAAAATTCTTAATAGATTATCTTCCAATGATAAATAAAATTGAGAAACTCCTACATCCCCTTGACGTCCTGCTCTACCTCTAAGCTGGTTATCGATTCTTCTTGATTCATGTCTTTCAGTTCCTAAAATCATCAATCCACCAAGTTCTAAACACTCATCTGGTAACTTGATATCAACTCCACGACCAGCCATATTTGTAGCAATTGTTACAGCACCTTTTTGTCCTGCATCTTCAACAATTTTACCCTCTTGTTCATGTTGTTTTGCATTTAAAACTGTATGAGGTATCTTTTCTGCTTTTAAAAGTTTATGAAGGTGCTCTGATTTTTCAATAGATGCAGTACCAACAAGAATAGGCTGACCTGATTTTGAAACCTCTTTAATTTTATTACAAACTGCAATAAATTTTTCTCTTTCAGTTTTATAAATAAGGTCGTTTTTATCATCTCTTAAAATAGGAACATTTGTAGGAATACTTACAACATCAAGATTATAAATCTCTGCAAATTCTGTAGCTTCTGTTTGTGCTGTTCCTGTCATACCTGCTAGTTTTCCATACATTCTAAAATAGTTTTGAAATGTAATATCAGCTAAAGTTTGTGACTCATCTTGAATAGTTACACCCTCTTTTGCTTCTAAAGCTTGGTGTAAACCATCAGAAAATCTTCTTCCTTCACTTAATCGTCCTGTAAACTCATCAACAATCACAATCTCATTTTCTTGAACAACATAATCAACATCTATTTCAAAAATATTATTTGCTTTTAAAGCTTGATCTAAATGATGAGATAATGAAGCATTTTCTAAAGAATACATATTATCTACATCAAATAATTTTTGAGCATTTACAATACCATCTTCTGTTAAAAGAACCACCTTATTTTTTTCATCAACAGTATAATCGCCGCTCACTTTATCTAACTCATCAGGTTTAGTAGCTTCTACTTTTTCGCCTTTAACTAAAGCTAAAGCAACTTCTTGTGCTTTAAAATAGTCAGTACTTTTATGATTTGTAGGTCCAGAGATAATAAGTGGAGTTCTTGCTTCATCAATTAAAATAGAATCTACTTCATCAACAATAACAAAATTATATTTTCTTTGCACTTTTTCATCTAAAGAATAATGCATATTATCTCTTAAAAAATCAAATCCAAATTCATTATTTGTACCATATGTTATATCAGCTGCATACTGCGCTTTTCTAAACTCATCATCATTAACTTCACCAGTCAATACACCAACACTTAAACCTAAAAAGTTATATAAAGGTTCTAACTCTTTTGCATCTCTGCTAGCTAGATAATCATTTACAGTAACTACATGTACACCTTCGCCAGACATTGCATTTAAACTTACGGCTAAACTTCCTACAAGTGTTTTACCCTCACCTGTTTTCATCTCAGCAATTCTACCCTCATGTAAAACAAGTCCACCCACTAATTGTACGTCATAGTGTCTCATCCCTAAAATTCTTTTACTAGCTTCTCTAGTAATAGCAAAACTCTCATTTAAAACATCATCTAAAGTTTTTGTTTTATTTTGAACTTCTTCTTTAAGTTTGTTGAAGTTTTCTTGTAGTTCTTCATCACTTAAGTTACTAAAAGTATCTTCAAGTGCTGAAATTATAGCTGCTCTTTTGTTATATTTTTTTACTTCTTTATCATTTTTTGTTCCAAAAATTTTTGAAAAAATATTTATCATTTGTGATTATTCCTTAGTGAATTATTGATCATAATTAGTTTTTATCAATAATCATACCTAAAAATAGCTGAAAGCGGTTTTATAACAGCTCTTGAAGTACCTTATTTAGTGCATTTCTATCTAAAGGTTTAGAGAGATATTCATCCATTCCAGAATCTATAAATCTTTTTCTATCATTTTTTAATGCATTTGCAGTTAAAGCTACAATTGGAGTATGTTTTAAGTTATATTCCTTTTCATATTCTATGATTTTTTTTGTCGCTTCTATACCATTCATTATAGGCATATTTTCATCCATCAGTACTAAGTCGTATTGTTTATATTTAAACTTTTCTAATGCTTCAGCACCATTATTTGCTACTTCATAGTCCAAGTTCATTTTTTTAAGAACCACACTCATGAAAAGTTGGTTTGATTTATTATCTTCAACTAGTAAAATAGTTTTATTTGTAAATACTATTTGTTGGGTACTTTTAACTACTGTTTCTAATATCGTACCAACTTTTACTGGTATAGTAAAATAAAATTCGCTTCCTTTATTTATTTTACTTTTAACATTTAATTTTCCACCCAATAAAGCAACTAATTCAACACTAATAGATAAACCTAAACCTGTTCCACCATATTTTCTTGTTGTTGAGTTATCTTCTTGATTAAAAGCTTCAAATATATATTCTAGTTTATCTTCTGCAATCCCAACACCCTCATCTTTTACAACTAAAGTTAAATACTCTTTTTCATATGAAATATTAATATAGATATTTTTTCCATCACCTGTAAATTTTATTGCGTTACTTACTAAATTTGAAATTATTTGCTTAATTCTTAATGGGTCTGAATTAAGTGTTTGGGGTACATTTTCATCAATTTGCAAGTGTAATGTAATATTTTTTTGCGATGACTTTGCTTCAAAAAGATTTCTAATACTTTGAAACTCTTTTTTTGTTTCAAAATCACATTTGTCAATATTAAGTTTTCCACTCTCTATTTTACTAAAATCAAGAACATCATCAATGACACCCATTAAATGGTGACTAGAACTATTAATAATATTTAAATACTCTTTACTTTTTTTATCAGTGATAGTTTCATCCAATAAATCAACAAAACCTAAAATACCATTTAGCGGAGTTCTTATCTCATGTGACATATTTGCTAAAAACTCTGCTTTTGCATTGGCTGCACATATAGCATTATCTCTTTGTTCATTTGCAATTTTATTAAGTTTTTCCAACGCAATTTTTGATTTTTCTCTTTTATATAAAGAGATAATTAAAATTATAAATAATAATACAACAAGAAAAACCTTTATATAAAATTCATCAAATATGCCTTTAATACACTCACATTCTTTGTAAGAGATGATATATCCAATATTTTCTTTTTTTATATTTTTGATTGGCAAAAAACTAACATAATAATAATTTCCAAAAACACTAAAAAAGTCAACTTCCTCTTTATACTTTAAAAAATAGTTACTATCATGTCTCTTATTAAGTTTTCGATTTAATTCATCAAAAACTTTTTTATCAATTACACCTGCTGTATGTGCAAAAGCTTCTTTATAATTTGAAAAACTATTGACTTCATGAAAAAAGTTTTCATCAATTCTAGATTGTTCATAATTCTTTTTTTCACCCGAAAAAACTTTTCCTTCTACAACATTTTTATTAAGAACCATATATTGAAATGTTTTGTAATTTTCAATTGATATATTATTAATAACATTAAAACCAATGCTTATCTCAACCGAACCGATATGTTTCTTCTTTAAAAAAAGCGGATAAACATATCTATAACCATTAAAAATTCTTCCCTCTTCAAAACCTTCTATTGAAGTTAGGTTTTTATTTACTAAAACCAAAGAGTGCCTAATATCAGTTAAATTATCACCGTATTTATTTGGTTTATGAAAACGCAAAAAACTTTCATTATTTGGGAGATGAAAATGTAACTGCTTTATGCCAAATGATTTAAGATGAGAATAAAAATCAGAAAGTTTCAAATATAAAGCTTTTCTGTATTTGTCTTTTGACGAAATATCATTCGTCTCTAAAGCTTTTTCTTGTAATAACAAAATCTCTTCATTGTTTATAACACTATCAAAAATAAATTTGTTTGACTTTTTGAACTGGTTTAGAACTGAAGATATTTGACTTCTATGCTGATGCACAGTTTTCTCTTTTAATACCTCCATACGATCATCTCTTTCTAATTTTAAGAAAAAGATAATGATAAGCATCACAACAAATATAATTACAAAGGAGTATTTATTTTTATTCATAGTTACCTTATTATTTATTTTTTGGAATAAAATACATAACAGTTTCAAAAATACCTTCCATATAATGGCGTAAGTATATTTTGTAATCAGGATTTATATCCAAAACTTTTTGTGGTATTTTATACCAATCTTCTGCTTTATGATAAACACAAATTGCTAAAATAGGAGTATATTTTTTTATAGTTTCAGATGAACCTTCTATTGCATCTTGTTCTGCACCTTCGATGTCCATTTTTATAAAATCAACTTTTTCAGATATTAAATTATCAATAGTGTCTATTTTAAGTGCTTGATAGTCATGAGTGCAGTTATTTTGAGTACTGTTGTCTTCTTCATTATACTCTTTTTTATTTCCTAACCCACAGTTAATAAACTCTATCTTTTCATATTTTTCAAAATTTCTTTTTGCAATATTTATATGTAAAGTATTTGGTTCAATGCAGTATATCTTTTTAAAATCGTGAAAGTTTTTGATAATATTAGGTAACGTATCACCAACATAACCTCCTCCATCTACAAAAGAAATATCGGATATATTCGAAATCAAATCCTTATCAAAGTATTGTTCATCAAAATTATTTGTAAAACCTTCCATAAAATTATAATCAAAAGAGATTTTAAAATTAATCACTTTTTCAAATATCTCTCTTGATTTTTCATCTGCTAATAGATCAAAAGTTTTTTGATACTCTTTTGTATTGTTTTTAAAATCATCTTTAAAATCTAAAATAAAAGGGGGAGAAGCCAACTGTAACTTTGAGTATTTATAAAAAGCTAAATAACTAAAATTTTTATATCCCATCGAGTCAAGTTTTGTTTTTACTTCAAGGGGGCTTCCTGTTGCAGCCCATAATATGATTGCATCTTTTGGAACATCTTCAATTTTTAAAATATCTTTTTTTCGAGATGATTGTACACGTGTAAAATCATCAATTATTCCATCAACCGAAATGTGTTTTAAAACACTTTTACCTAATTTATTGATGCCTAAAATATATTTTTTTACATTTTTTGAATTTATAAATAATTCTACAAGATTTTTTTCATCTGTATTTTCATAATTTAATGAAATAATATTTTTCAATATTTTACTTTTCTAATCAACATATTTATCACGAATCTCTAAAAACATATCTAAGTTTTCAAAAAATAGTTCTACTAAATTTGGATCAAATTGTTTACCACTTTGTTCTTTAAAAAGATCAAGTATCCTATCAAGTTTCCAAGCTTTTTTATAACATCTATCACTTCCTAAAGCATCAAAAACATCACAAATTGCAGTAATCCTACCATAAATATGAATAGTATCTTTTTTTAATCCCCTTGGATATCCCGTACCATCCCACTTTTCATGATGCTCATATGCAACGATTGCAGAGGTTTGTAAAATATCTCTTGTAGAACCTTTTAACATCTCGTATCCCAAGGCGGAGTGTGTTTTCATTATCTCAAACTCATCAACAGTAAGTTTACCAGGTTTATTTAAAATAGCATCAGGAATACCTACTTTTCCTATATCATGCATAGGCGATGCAAGTTTCAATAACTGTGCACTTTCTTCATCTAAGCCAGCTAATGTAGCTAATATATAAGAATACTCAGCAACTCTTTTTACATGAAAACCAGTTTCTTTACTTCTAGTTTCCCCAATAGCCCCCATGGTAAATACAACCTCTTTTTGAGTATCAACGATATCTTTTACAGCTATTTCTAATTGATTTTGCAAATCGATTTTATAATGTTCTAGTTTTGTAATATCATGACGAACGCCAAGGTATTCTATGATTTCATTATTGGTATCTAATAGAGGGATAATTAAAGAATCTACAATATACTCTGAACCATCTTTTGCTCTATTTTTAATGATTCCATGCCACTCTTTTTTTGAATGTATAGTCTTCCACATATCAGTAAATACGTGAGCATCCATATCAGGGTGTCTTACCATATTATGACTTCTACCTAAACACTCTTCTTCTGTGTATTGTGCAATTTTACAAAATGCTTTATTGACATATGTTATTTTTCCATTGATATCAGCTTTTGATAAAATAGTGCTCGAATCAATAGCATGTTTATATTGTGTTAATAACAAATTTGAGAGTTCTGATTCTTTCCTCTTAGCAATATGATTAACACATTCTGCAAGTATATTTTTAAAACGTGCAGGTTTGATAGGTTTTTCTATAAAGTAGTGAACTCTTAACTCTATTGCTTTTATCAAATCTTCTCTGTTATCTAATCCTGTAACCATCATAAATATTTGACTTGAATCTAGTTTTTTTATATTTTCAATAAGTTCAAATCCATCCATTATAGGCATTATCATATCAGTGATAATAAGATCAAACTTCCCTTTTTCATATAAAGACAAAGCCTCTAATCCATTTTTTACATATACTACATCTTCTATATTATTTTTTTTAAATAATATTTTTACAAACTCTACAACAGACTTATCATCTTCTGCATATAATACTTTTATATTATTCACTATTGTCCTTATTTATAGCTATTTGATTTCGTCCGTTGTGTTTACAAAAATATAAGCCATCATCAGATTTTTTTATCATAGTTTCCAAATCCTTTTCCATACCATAACAAATACCAATCGAAGTAGTAAATCGAATCTCTAAATCATTGATTTTAATAATATTTCTTTCAAAGACCATTCTTATTTTTTCAAATAACATTCCTACATCTGATAAACTAATATTTTCTAATAAAACGCAAAACTCTTCGCCACCAAACCGCGCCATTAAATCGGAGTTTCTTAAATGTTCAATTAAAATATTTGAAACTTCTTTGATTGCAGCGTCACCTACATCATGTCCATAAGTATCATTGATATTTTTAAATTTATCTATATCAAACATCGCAACTGCAATATCTCTATTTCCACGCTGAGCTTTTTCAAAAATGGTTTCTCCTGCTTCAAAAAAATATCTTCTGTTATAAGCACCAGTCATAAAGTCTTTATTGGCCATATCTCGTGTTTTTTCAAATAAATCCAATAACTCTAAATTTGAGTTCATACGAGTAATTAACTCAATCTCTGAATATGGTTTATTTAAAAAATCATTTGCTCCCACACTAATAAATTGAGAAGATAAGTCAGGTGTATCATTTGCACTTAATACAATTACACCTAGTTCATCTTTATCAAACTCTTCTCGAATTTTAAGAGTCAAATCCATACCATCCATTTTTGGCATATTAAAATCTGTCAATACAACAGAAAATTTAATACTTCCATTACTCAATATACCATATGCTTCTAGTCCGTTTGTTGCAGTTACTACATTAAACTTCATTCGTTCTAACACTTGTGCAGCTTGCGCTAACTGAACGGGTGAATCATCAACTACTAAAATGTATTTACCTTGATTTTTTAAAAGACGAACCGCACTATCTACGGCATGGTCTATCCCACGTTTTCCACCTTTTATAATATAGTCCAAAATCTTATTCTCAATCAGCATACTTTTTAAATTTTCATCTGAATTTGCTGTTAAAACAATAGTAGGGATATCTTTTTTCATTGCATAATCAACAATAGCCCCACTATATACATCTGGTAAATTTAAATCCAATATTGCTACATCAATAATATTATTCTTTTCTAAGATATGTTTTACTGCATCTTTATAAGAAAGTGCTGATAAAATATTGATATTTGCTATTTTTGATTTTATCTTATTTTTTAAAACTTCTAAGACTATAGGATCATCATCAACTATTAAAATTGTTTTTATATTAGTCATTTATTAATTCCTCTATTACATTAGCAAGTTTTATTTTATTGACAGGCTTAGTTAAATAATCATCCATACCAGCTTCTAGAAATCTTTCTCTATCACCTTTTAATGCATTGGCTGTTAATGCAACAATTGGTGTATGTGTTAAATGATCCTCTTTTTCAAGTTCTAAAATAATTTGAGCTGCTTCTATCCCATTCATATTTGGCATATTTTCATCCATCAGTATTATATCATATTTCTCTTTTTTAAACATCTCAACAGCATCAAGTCCATCACCTGCGATATCAAAACTTAAGTTCATTTTTTTCAATATAACTTTCATAAACATTTGATTGGCATGATTATCTTCAACTAATAATACTTTTTGTTGGTCAAACTGTAAAGTTTTTGACACTGGTTTTGTTTGCTTGATTTTATCACCAAGTTTAGCAGGTATAGAAAAATAAAATTCACTCCCTAAACCAATAGTACTTTTTACTTGTAAATCACCTTTTAAAAGTATCACTAACTCTTTACTTATAGATAAACCAAGACCAGTTCCACCATACTTTCTAGTTGTAGAACTATTTTCTTGTGAAAAAGATTCAAATATAGTACTTAATTTACTATCACATATTCCGATACCTTCATCTTTAATACTTACAGATAAAGATTCATTGTCATATCGAATAGATAATCGTACTGTTTTACCCTCAGGAGTGAATTTCATCGCGTTTGAGAGTAAATTTAAGATAACCTGCTTAATACGTAATATATCACTATTTAAAGTATTTGGTAATGATTCTATATCAACTTCAAAATTTATTTTTTTCTCTTTTGCTCTTGCGTCAAAAAGATATGCCATACTTTTAAACTCATCTTTTGGATCAAAATCGATATATTCTAACTCAATTTTTCCATTTTGAATTTTACTGAAATCTAAAATATCGTTTATAACACCAAGCAATGAGTTACTTGATTTATCAATAATATTTAAATATTTTAAATTTTCTTTTCCATCAACTCTCTCTTTTAATATATCAATAAAACCTAATATTGCATTTAAAGGTGTTCTTATTTCATGAGACATATTTGCAAGAAAATCACTCATCGCTTTAGTAGCAGCATCAGCAATATTTCTTTGATTTTCCAGCTCTTTTTGAAATGCTTTTATATTTGTTATATCTGTTATAGTACCTAAAACCGCATTTTGTTGATTGTAAGTTATAGGAATAGTAGATAACAACGCATCTATCTCTTCCCCATTTTGAAGCTTATATCGTGTTTCATATTCATTTAGACAATTATTATCATCCATTGCAGCTAAGATATCTTCACGTTGTGTTGACGTAGTATATAAAAAATCAATTTTCTTTCCAACTATCTCCTCTTCTTCAGGGATACGGTATTGTTTTTTCGAATATTTATTTGCAAAAACTATCTCTTTTGTATCCATATTTGTTATTAAAATTGGTACAGGAATCAATGACAAAATATTACTTAGTTTCTCTTTTTCTTGAATAATAATATCTTCTGCTTCTTTTCTTCTGTTTACCTCTTGACGTAATTTATTATTCCAAAATATAATAATCAAAATCGCCATTAAAAATATAAATGCTAGTTTATAAACAAATTCATAATCAAATCGTGTAATCTCTTTTCCAGTTATCCATCCCTTATAAATCTCGTTTCTATCTTCTGATGATATACTATCAATAGCTTTATTTATAATCACATGTAAATCTTTTAAATCATCTCTTAACATAATTTGTAATTTAAAATCTACATCAGTAATCCCACCTATTTTGACACCCTCAACATGGTTATTTGATAAAATTGATTGTTGTAAAGCTGGTAAAATATCAATAGCAGCAAATACCTCTTCATCATCTACTAACTCTATGGCTTCGTTTATATTATCAACTTGTACAAACTCTATTAATGGATACCGTTCTTTTAGAAGCCGATAACTACTATAGTTTCTCCCCACGGCAACTTTTTTTCCTTCTAAAACAGAAGTTTTTTGTATAAATTCTTTATCGGATTTTACTGCTATTGCTATAGGAAATGACTCATATGGTTTACTAAAAATTGCATAATCGTTTCTATTTGCTGTCTGAGTTGCTGACATCGTCATATCTGTTGTTTTAAATTTTATATTGCTTAATACATCAGAAAAATTACCTGCTTTTTCTATATCAATCTTCATACCGATTTTTTTAGCAATAAGGCGCAAATAAGCTACACTGATACCTGATATTTGACCATCTTTTGATTCATAATTAAAAGGTACCCAAGAAACTGTAGTTAAAGCTTTAAACTTATTTTTTTCAAGATAAGATATTTCCTCTTGCGTTAATATAGTGTTTTTTTCTTTCAGTTCAGAACCTACTAAACTTGAAATAAACAATGTTAAAACTAAATAAATTATTCTATGCATATCAATTCTCCTGAATTATTAAAAATTTGTTCAATACTCTATATAAAGCATTTTTATTTAACGGTTTACTTAAATACTCATCCATACCTGCATTTAAAAACTTTTCCCTATCACCTGCTAAAGCATTTGCCGTTAAAGCAATAATAGGAGTATGTTTTTTATCTATCTTTTTTTCTATTTGTAAAATCTTTTCTGTTGCTTCTATTCCACACATATTTGGCATATTTTCATCCATCAAAATAAGATCATAGTCATTTTTAGAAAATTTCTCTACTGCTTCTTGTCCATCATTTGCAATATCAAAAGTTAAATTTATCTTTTTAAGTATCACTTTCATAAATACTTGGTTAGCTTTATTATCTTCTGCTAATAGTATATGACCTTTAAAATTATTAGGTATATTTTTTTTCCCTTTATCAAGTGACTTTTCTTTTTTCTCTAGTGGAATTGAAAAAGAAAATGTACTTCCTTTTTCTAATGTACTTGTCACTTCTAACTTTCCATTCATCAATTCAATTAAATTATATGATATACTCAATCCCAATCCTGTTCCACCATATTTTCTTGTAGTGGAACTATCTTCTTGAGAAAAAGAATCAAAAATTCTATTTTGATATTTTTTACTTATCCCTATACCTTCATCTTCAACAAAAACATGAAGTTTTGAGTTTTTATATAAAATTTTTAAATGAACTTTTTTATCTTCACTTGTAAATTTACAAGCATTACTCAATAGATTATTTATCACCTGCTGAATACGTAATAAATCACCAGAAAGCACTACAGGTAAATTATCTAAAGAGGTGATAAAGTCTATTTTTTTCATCATAAACTTTTTTTCAAAAGATCTAATTATAAGGCTAAATTCATTGGCTGGATTAAAATCTATTTTATCTATTTGTAGTTTTCCACTTTCTATTTTACTAAAATCTAAAATGTCATTTATTATACTCAATAAATTTTTACTAGAACTGTTTACAACATCTAAATAATCAAGTTTAGTTTTATCATCTTCATTATCTTTTAAAAGATCAATAAACCCACTTATTGTATTTAAAGGAGTTCTTATTTCATGTGACATATTTGCTAAAAATTCAGATTTTGACTTGGAAGCTTTTATCGCTTTATCTCTTTGTTCATTTGCAATTTCTGTTTGTGATGCAATAATCTCCTCTTGATTTTTTGTCAACTCCTCTAAAGAGATGGTATTTGTTATATCATGCCTGATACCAAGAAAAGATTTTATATTATTATTTGAATCATAAACAGGCTCAATAACTGAAGAAACCCAATACTTTTCTCCATTTTTTGTTGTGTCACAAATCTCACCACTCCAAATATTACCAGAGTTTAAAGTATCCATAATCTCTTTTGCACGAGAAGATTGTGTCATCATGTAGTTTGGTTTATTTATCAGTTCATCTGCTTTATATCCTGAAATCTTACAATGTGCTGCACTCACACTTTGAGTAATTCCATCTATACTTATAGCAGATGTTATTACATTTTTATCAATAATATCTTGAAGTTTTTTTTCTGATTCTTTATGAATTTTTTCTACTATAAAAAACTTTTGTATCAGATAAACAAAGATAATCAGAAAAACAAATAAAATAGTTTGAGAATAGCTATTTTTTGTTTTAACCCATAGGTATTCATCTAATATATTATTATTTATTTCATCATATATTGTATTGAGTCTTAAATCAGAAACTTTAAACTTATCAACATTTTCTTTCATTATTTTTGCATTTTCAAGAATGATTTTAGCATGAAGTAAAAAAATATTTTTACTTTTTAAATATTGATGGTTTACAATTTGAGTATTTGAAAGTTTTTGTACTGATTTTTCATATAACATTATTGTTCTATCATTTGTCGCTTTAATTTCATACGATAAATCAATTAACCTCTCTGTTAATTCTCCTAACTCATTAGTATGGAAAAAATGGAGGTGATTTATATATTTTAAGGAGTTACTTATAATAGAATTTGTTCTTTTTATCAAATCAATATGGTGATCTCGTTCCCAAATAATTTTTTTTATCTTTTTTATTTCACTATTTTCTAGATGTTTTTTTTCTAGTTTATCTATATCATTTTTTAAAATTTTATTCGATAAAAGAAGATGATCATAGTTTACATATATCGAATTAAAAATATTATTTACTTTTAATGTAGTGTCTTTATTAAGATATCTATTGTGTGCAACTTCAACTTGAAAATTCACTAAATAATCAGCTTTATTATTAAGATTAATATTATTTAGTAACAAAATAAGAAAAATAATCGATATCAAAGATACGATTGTTTTTATGAACTTATTATTCATCAACCGTATCACCAGTTAAAGTATTTAAAAACTTTTTTATATAATAAATATCTTTTGAATCAATCTTGATTCCAAGCTGAAAGATACCCATTCTTTCGATTGTAGTATCTAACGTTTTAAATGAACCATCGTGTAAATAAGGCGCAGTTTTCGTAATATTTCTTAAACTTGGTACTTTAAAAACATTTTTATCCAACTCTAGATGTGTAATTCGATATCTACCTAAAGTATTATCATCTAATTTTGGTTCTTTAAAAACACCTAATTTTTGATACATATTTCCACCAACATTTATACCATTATGACACGATACACAACCATACTCTTTAAACAGTGTATATCCTTTTAGTTCATCTTCATTCAATAAAGAATCATCACCTTGTAAAAATAAATCAAATTTAGAATTAGGAGATAATAAATTTTCTACAAAATATGAGATACTGTCAAAAACATTATTAGGTGTTACAGCACCATATACGTTTACAAAAGAGTTTGATAAAGCAAGATCAGAGGAGATATAGTAAAGCATCTCCTTAATATCCCCAGCCATTTCACTTTCTTTTAGAAAACTCATTTTTGTTCTAGATAAAAGTGTCGTTGTTTCCCCTGCTCCATCAAAAGAGATATTAAATTTTGTATTAAAAATAGTTGGAGAATTTAACTTACCGATACTATTATTTACACCTCTATAAACTTTTTTATTATCTGTACCATAAAGTTCTAAGTTGTGGCAACTTGCACAAGAGATTTTTTTATCTTTTGAAAGGTTTTTATCATAAAATAACTGTTTACCTAAATTATATTTATCTTTATCTTCAATATTAATATTTGGTATGATACCAAAAGAGGGATCAGCCCATAATACGTTTATAAAAATAAAAAACAGATATATTATTTTCATCTATTTTTTATCCAATTAATCACAATACTTATCTCTTATCTCTAAAAACTTATCAAGATTTTTAAAGAAAAGATCTATTAAGGTAGGATCAAAATGTAAAGCTCGTTGTTCTTTAAAAAGTTCAAATATTTGTTCTAAATTCCAAGCTCTTTTATATGCACGATCACTTCCTAGAGCATCAAATACATCACAAATTGCTGTAATTCGCCCAAAAATATGAATATCATCTCCTGCTAATCCATTGGGATACCCGGAACCATCCCATTTTTCATGATGCTCATAAGCAACAATTGCTGATATTTTTAAAATATCACGATTTGAGCCTTGAAGCATCTCATAACCTTTAAAGGCATGTGTTTTCATGATATCAAACTCTTCGGCAGTAAGTTTTCCTGGCTTATTCAAAATAGCATCAGGGATACCAACTTTTCCAATATCATGCATTGGACTTGCAAGTTTTAAAAGCTCTGCTTCTTTTTTACTAATACCAGCTAAAATAGCAAGCAAATAAGAGTATTCAGCAACTCTTTTAACATGATTTCCTGTTTCTTTACTTCTACTTTCTCCTATAGCACCCATAGTAAAAACTACTTCTTTTTGAGTATCTTCTATCTCTTGACGAAGATTTACTAGTTGTGTTACATTGTGTCGTATACTCATATATTCTATTATCTCATTATTTATATCAACAATAGGTACAATAGTTGTATCCATATAAGTTATATCACCATTTTTAGTAATATTTTTAAATATACCTTGCCATACTTTTTTAGACTGTATCGTAGACCATAACTCTTTAAAAAATGCCTTTGGTGTGTCTGGACTTCTTAAAATATTATGTGCTTTGCCAAGTATTTCTTCTTGTTCATAACCATTTAATTTACAGAACTTATCATTGATATATGTTATATTACCTTTTGTATCTGTTCTTGAAACAGTAGAACTTTCGTTTATCACTCTCTCGTATTCAGAAAGAAGATGTACCTTTTCATCTAATCCTTTAGTTGTAACATCCAATTCATCTTTTAATAAATTTTTATACTGTTCCATTTTAGTAATATCATGTCGAATCCCTATGTATTCTATAATATCATCATTATTATCCAAAATCGGTATAATTAAAGCGTCTACTATATAAATAGATCCATCTTTTGCACGATTACTTATCGTACCTTTCCATTGCTTTTTAGATTTAATAGTTGACCATAACTCTTTAAATACAGCAGAAGACATATTTGGATCACGTAATATATTATGCTGTTTTCCTATAAGTTCCTCTTCACTGTATTGAGAAAGTTTACAAAACTGATCATTTACATAAGTTATTTGACCTTTTTTATCAGACTTCGATAAAATCGTACTTGCATCTATAGCTTCTTTATATTGTGAAAGTAAAGTATTTGATAACTTTAACTCTTTTTTTTGATTTATAAAATCAAAACACTCTATTAAAACAGATTTAAACTTTTTTGGTTTGATTGGTTTTTCTATAAAATAATTTATTCGAAGTTGTATCGCTCGTATTAAATCATCTTTATCTTCAGTACCAGTAATCATCATAAATATTTGTTTAGGATTTATTTTTTTGATACTTTCTATTAGCGTAAATCCATCCATTACAGGCATATGCATATCTGTAATAACTAAATCAAAACTCCCTTCTTGATAAAAAGAAAGTCCCTCTTCTCCATTATAAGCATATTTTACATTTGTAATATTATTTTTTTTGAAAATAATTTTTATAAACTCTATTATAGCTTTATCATCTTCTACATATAAAATACTTATATCGTTATACCCCATTAAATTGCCCTTTGAATACTAATAAAAAATTTTTACAACTCTGAGTATCTTCATCTTTTGCACTTGATTCTATATTGAGACATAAAGTAAAAATATCTTGATAGCTGTATTTCATACTGATTATTTTCAGTATATTTATATATTTAATCACTTGCATAAAATTTTCATTATTTAAAGAGTCGTCTATTAGTTCTAATGGTTGTGAAATCTTTTCCATAAACTCTTCACTAAAAGAGTGTTTTTCATTTGATTGTTCTACCATTTTATACAAACTTTCTCTGTCAAAATATTTTGCTAAAATTTCTGCTAATCGTTCTCGATTTAAAGGTTTTGTTAAATACTCATCCATACCTGCATCTTTGAAGCGTTGTTCATCTCCTACTAATGCATTGGCAGTTAAGGCTACAATCGGTGTATATATATTTTTTTGTTTTTTTTCTATTTGTCGTATATTTTTTGTTGTTTCAACACCACTCATATTTGGCATATTTTCATCCATAAATATCATATTGTATTTATTTTTTTTATATAATTCTATAGCTTCAAAACCATCCGAAGCGATATCAAAACTCAGTTTATGTTTTGAAAGAATAATTTTCATAAACTTTTGATTAGTTACATTATCTTCTACTAAAAGTACATGTTGATTGTATTGTGTTGTTATCTTTTCTATTCTTTTTTTAGCATCTGATTCATGATGAACCACAGTTTTTTTACTCACATCACCTATAGGTATATCAAAATAAAAACAACTCCCCTGTAAAAGTTCACTCGCAACAGCTATGTTCCCACCTAAAAGAGAAACTAATTTAGAACAAATACTCAAACCTAGTCCAGTACCACCAAATTTTTTAGTAGTAGTTTTTTCTGCTTGACTAAATAAGTCAAATACTTTTTTATGATTTTCTTTGGCTATCCCTATTCCCGTATCAATAACACTAAACTTTACAGATTTTTTATCTTCATTTAATGAAACTTCTAATCGTACTTCACCTTTATCATTAGTAAATTTTATCGCATTTGCAATAAGATTTGTTAATATCTGTTTTATTCTTAAAAAATCAGAATTAATATTTTTAGGAACATTTGTTTCTATAATAGATTGAAAAGTAAGACCTTTTTTTTCTAACATAGGGCGATACAAAGTTTCCACTAATTCAATTAATTCATCCAATACAAAAACCTCTTTATTTATATCGAGTTTTCCATTATCAATTTTTGAAAAATCTAAAACATCATTGATAAGATGAAGTAACATATCCCCAGATTTTTGTATAGTATTTAAATAGTTTTTCTTTACATCATTTTTTTCATCATCAGCAAGAAGATCAACAAAACCCATAATAGCATTTAAAGGTGTTCGTATCTCATGAGACATATTTGCCAAAAACATCGCTTTGTGCTGTTCAGCTTCTCTTGTTTTTTCTAAAGAAGAGATAAGTTCTTTATCTTTTTGTTTTATGATTTTAACATTAATGTAGTTTTTTACATGAAGATCACATTTTAATAGTAACTCTTCGGTTGCAAATGGTTTTTTTAAAAAATCACTAGCACCATTTTTTAAAGCACGTGCTATTATATTTTTATCATCATTGCCAGATAACATTATAATAGGAAGATCCAAAAAATTAATATTTTGTTTTACTTTTTCAATGAATTCTATCCCATCCATTACAGGCATCTCAAAATCTAAAATCACTAAATGAATCTCAACATCTTCTAAAATATTCAGTCCCTCTTGACCATTGATAGCTTCGATGATATTAAATTTTTTAGGGCTTAAGATATTAGTCAGCATCTTTCTCATAAAAGAAGAGTCATCTACTAGTAGCACATTTATTTTAGAATTTATTTGCACCGTACATAATAGTTTTTTTATATCATCTATTATTTTATGAGTAGGATTTGTTTTCGAAAAATAGTCCAAAATTCCAGATTCAAAAATATGACTTCTTCTTTGATGGTCAGTATCTCCACTCAAAACTATTACTTTAGCTTTTGTTTTTCTATCCATCTCATCAATAAGTTCATTTCCCTCACCATCAGGAAGAATAAGATCCAATAATATAAAATCATATTCATTTGTAGAAATACTTTTTTGTGCTTCATTTAAAGTATATACTTGGGTTATAGAATGTCCCAACACCCCAAGTGCATCTGCTATTTTTTGATTGAAAGATTTACTATCATCAACTAATAAAATTTTGTAACTTAACTGAGTACAATCAGTATTGTAGTAAGAACTACCAGTAATCTTTTCTTGCATTAAATCTCGACTTCAAATACAGCAAATTCATTTTCGTTGTATGCTTTCATACTTCCATAATGATCTTCCACAATCTCTTTAGCAATATTGAGTCCTACACCCATACCTTTATCTATTTTTGTACTTACAAATGGATCAAAAATATTCAATAAAATATCGGCAGGTATCCCTTTGTGAGCATTGTCTTTAAATGTTACTTTTACTTTATCTTTCTTTTTCTCTATATCAATAAGCATTTTTCGTTCATCATATTCTTTTGAACTATTTTCAAATTCGTCACAAGCATTATTTAAAATGATAATCCATACTTGTTCCATTCGTTCTTTAACCATAGAGATATTATATTTCTCTAAATTTTCATCCAAATCCAGGTCAAACAATGTACCATTGATATATATAGGCATAAGATGTTTTGCACGATTGTAGATTATTCTATTGGAAAAAACTATTGTCGAATATAGATTTTCTTTATGAAACCCAGTTTTCCCTTTTTTTGATATCTCTTTTGTATTGTTAATGATATTTTGCAAACGTTCCAAACCATTTTTTAAAATAGTATGTGTTTCTATCAAGTATTTTTTTGTTTCTTCATTTCCATCTAATGAATTTATATCATGTCCCATCATCTCAAGATTTGATTTCATATATGTAATAGGAGTATTAAGTTCATGAGTAATTGCTGTAGCCATTTTTCCTATAGATGCAAGTTTTATATCTTCTAGTTTTCTTTGAACATTTTCATTTACTTTTTCTTCTAGATTTTTATTGATAGTTTTAAGTTTTTTTCTACTTTTTAAATGCATAAGATATAAATGCAATAAAGAGTTTACTCTAGTTATAAGTTCTGTTTTTTTAAATGGTTTCGAAATAAAATCACTGATACCTGATTTTAATGCTTGAACTTGTTGATTTTTATCATCCAAAGCACTTACCATAAGAATAGGAATATTTTTAGTCAATGAGTTATTTCTTAGTATCTTAATCGCCTCAAAACCATCCATTTTAGGCATAACTGCATCGATAAGGATAATATGAGGGATCTCTTGAATAGCAAGGTTTACACCATCTTCACCATCTTCTGCTTCTAAAAACTGGTAATTACCTGCATTTTTAAGTGTTAGCTTAACCATAAGTCTATTTGACTTCTGGTCATCTATTATAAGTACCTTTGGTGTTTTTTTAAAACTCATCTATAATTATTTTAAATTATTAATTAATAGATTTAATTGATCAAAAGAACCTTGATAATTAAAATCAGTACTATTTCTTGCTTCACTTTCTAAAGTTTTTGCAACCTGCGAAATATCATCAAGGGTAAGATTTGCAGCACTTCCTTTTATGGCATGAGCTGCTTTAAAAATAGTATCATAGTCATTATTTTGAATACCATTTTGTAAAAGTTCCAATGATTCATCTGCGCTTTCTATAAAAACTTCAAGCAACATCTCTACATCTTCTAAATCAAATTCTAATTCGTCTGCTATTTTTTGTAAATCTATATTATTACTCATCAATACTGTCCTAAATTTAATGTTTTCATTATATTTAAAAGATTATTATAATTTAATTAAATTATGTTATATAAATATTATGTTAGTATTATAAATACTTAATCATCAAAGGCAATCCCAATGACCATTCCCAAATACTTAATAATTTTTTTACTTATAGTTCATACATCATTACTATCTAATGATTTTCAAAAAATCAAAACATTTGAAGCTTCTTTTAAACAAAGCATCACTAATCCATCAGGAAAAAAAGTATCATATACAGGTACACTTCATATTCAAGAACCAAATAAAATCAAATGGCAATACAAAAATCCAATAGAAAAACTTGTATATATAAAAAAATATACAGTAACTATAATCGAACCAGAACTAGAACAAGCAATCATCACAAAAATAGATAAAGAGATAAATATTTTAAATCTTCTTAAAAATGCAATAAAAACATCAGACAACACATATACATCAAATTTTAACAATACAGAATATATCTTACAGCTAAAAGATCAAAAACTCACTCAAATCTCATATAAAGATGAGATAGATAACGATGTCGTAATCTCTTTTAAAAACGTACTCCAAAACCATAAAATCGATAGCAAAACTTTCAAGTTTTTTATCCCTTATGAATTTGATATTATAAAACAATAAATTTTTAATAATTATTCGATATAATTCCACAAAGGTACAATAAGCAATAGCTTGAACATCAAGTTCAAGAGGAAAGTCTGGGCTGCTGTGAAGTAAGGTTCCATCTAACTGATGGCTAGGGTAACCTAAGGGACAGTGCAACAGAAAGTAAACTACCTCACTCTTGGATAGAGATGAGGAAAAGGTGAAACGGTGGGGTAAAAGCCTACCAATGTTTTGAGTAATCATAACAGTTATGTAAACCCAACCAGGCAGCAAGAAGAGATGGTATAAACTTCACGATGATGGCTCTTCGCTAGATTGATTTAGTAATAAATCAAGTAGATAAATTATTGCTTTCTACAAAACTCAGCTTATCGTTGTACCTTTTACCTATAAACCCTTTATTTATCGTATTTAGATAACTTTACTATTTGGAACTGTGTCAGAATTGTGTCCGAATAAATTAAAATCACTTCCTAAATCTATAAGTTTTGGATTTATTACACTTGCATAATGGCTTAATGTCACTTTTGGGCTACTATGTCCTAATAGACCAGCTAATTCATTAATACTTACTATATTATCTTTTAACATCAATGTTGCGAAAGTATGTCTCGTACAATATAGCTTTTTATGTTCTAGTTTGCTTTTACTTAATACTTTACCCCATTGATATCTAAGCCTAGAACTATCATCTAAATCACCAAAGATAAATAATGACTTTGAACGAATAGTTAATAATTCTTCCCTTACAAAATTTGCTAAAGGGATTTTTCTAATACTACATTTTGTTTTAGGAATATCAATTCTACCTTTGGTTCTTACTCTTCTAATATCAATATAATTATCTTGTATATCTTTATATTGCAATCCTAAAATCTCTTCAGGTCTCATACCTGTATTAAATGCTAAATAGAGATAAGGTTTAATTATCCCATATGAATTTTTTAAAATCAAATTTACTTGTTCTTTTGTAAAGTAGTCTATTTCATTTTTATCATCTGCTTTAAATTTAATATTTAGAGCTGGGTTATTAGCTATAATTTCATCATCTACAGCTAATTCAAAGACTTCCTTAATAAAACTTTTATAAGTGTTTTTAGAAACAGATTTCATATCTAAACTATTGAGATACTGTTTAATATCTAATCTAGTGATAGTATCAATATCTTTTCCATCAAAATGTTTAACAACTCTTAAAAAATATGGTAAACGAGATTGAAAAGCTCTTAAGTTTTTTTCTTTTTCATCAATTAATATATCAGCGTAATAATTAAATGTTTTAGGTTTTTTTCTGTATATGTCTCCTGTTTTTATTTTTACAATAAGATTAGGGATAACTTCATTCTCTACTAATTTTATGTTTGCAGGGGTATCTTTTAATTTAGTAGATTTTCTTTGTCTTTCGCCATCTACATAATAACGAACCCAAATTATATTGCCACGAATAAAAATTGTTGGCACTTTTCTCTCCTTTTTTTTAAGGACAGATACATTATGAAGTTTCATTTTATCAATTTTCTAATAAAAGATTACTCAAAACTGAATTTACTATTTTGTTTTGTATTGGTGGAGATACTAAAAGCTTATGCATTTCATTAATATCATATCTAATCATTTTATTTATTCGTATATAATGTTTACCCTCAACAAGGTCTTTTCTTCTTATAGTATCAGGGTGTATATCATATTTATCTGCTAATTTCTGTATTGATAGGTACAAAATATCTCCTTATTTAATTTTTGGTTGATCTAATTTATTATTAATTGTATGTTCTTCACTTAACTTTGTATATGTCGATTTATTAACTAAATAACTAGTTTCATATACCATTTTTTTGTCATTTCTATTTAAAACAAAAGATTTATCTTCTTTACTTTTTATTCTATTTTCAAGTTCTGTTATTTTTTGAAATATTGTCATATTCAACCTTTTGCTTTTATATTATCAATACACTATCACTAAAAAAGTCACATAATTAATTATTTTTAATTGCCCTTTTTATTTTAATTAAATTTGAAATTCCAAACATATCACTTTTTGCTTGGTTTGAATACCCATCAATAAAATTGATTTTTAATATTGTTCTCTCTAAAGCATTTCTAAATTTATTAAAATCTTTACAAGTATCAGAGCAATATTCTCTTGTTCTACCTTTTCCATTTTGCTTAAAACTATTACCACAAATAATACAAATACTTTCATTTTTTTTATCGGTACCTAAACACATTAAAAACCCCTTTTTGATATATTCACTATCTAAATAATTAAAACTTACTAGAAGCCTTAAAACAACAATTTTTCTATTAAAACTTTTGTATTTTTATCTTTTTTTATTTTGATAATTTTTGACTTATTCCTGTTCTTCTTTAAACGAAGAAATCTTTTTAATGATATTTCATTATTCAATAGTTTATTACCAATAAAATCAAGATTGTAATTTCTTGATATATATATCTTTATAAATGATTTTGTATTTTTAATTTCAAAATTTAAAAAATTTGAATAATTTGTTTTATCAACAATTGTGATACTTTGAGATAATGAAATAAATGAAATTTTCATTTTAAAACTCTACCTTAGTAGTAATATAAGATTTAGATTCTGTTTCAGCTTTTAAAGTATTTAAATGTTCATCATTTTCATAATATAAAACTTCTATATCATTCTCAGTATTTAAAGACTGTATAGTTCCAGTTATTAAACCTCTTTTTATCATTTCATTTCTAGTAAGATTAAAGTGTTGTAAATTTAATGTATTTATATCTTGATTATCTAGTTTTTTGTAATATGATTGAAGTTGATAATCTTTCATTCTACTTGGTACAATTGCCATAGCATCCCATGAATTTGTTGCATTTGGTTTATAATTAGCAAAATTAGTAAAGTCTTGTTTTTTAATTTCTCTTTGTTCTTTTTTTACATATGTTAATTTAATAGTATCATTTTGAATTGTTCTAGAATGTAGAATTAAATCAGCATTTTTCGACCATAACACAATCTCTTCAACTTCTCCTGTGTCGTTATCAAAGTATCTATAACTTATAACTGTATCCTCAAATGATTTATAAATATCTCCATTTGCAATAAGTCTTGATATATCTTTTAAATCATTTCCAAATCTATTTTTAAAGTAGTATCTAACCTTTCTATATATAGTTAAAGGTGCTAAAGTTCTACTAGATAAAAATCTTCTAACAGAATGTTTAATATACCAATACGCACTATGTTGAACTGCTTTTGAATCAGTATCTTTAAATGTTTTTAATATATATTTCATTACGTAACCAACTGCCCCACCCTTTTCTTTGTACCATGTGTATCTAAAGCCAATACCACCAATATTTGAACCCCATTTTTCTTTGTTTGTAAAGTATTCATAAAACTTCTTTTTCACTTTTAAGATATATGATGAGGGTAAAAATAGTAAAGCATGAAGATGAGGAACACCGCTTTTATGTGGTTCATAAACTCTAAAATATGTTAAAGAGATATCAAGCTCTTTTTTCATTTTTTGAAATACTTGTAAGTTAGTAAATTTATTCCAAATTTGTGTAATCTCTTTAGCTGTGTCATTTGGATTAACTTGTAAATCTCCGTTATCGTATTTTCTATGAAATGCAGATGGTGCAGTTATAGTAATAAATATAGGTTTTAAACCTTGTTCTTTTGCATTTGCGACCATTGTATTCACACGGTTATTGATTTCTGCAAAATACTTCTTAGGATTTAAATTTGCTGAATATGTGTTATTTAGCATACTTACACTTTTATTAGAAAAATCAATACTAAAGTTTTCTAACCACTTTTTTTGAAAATCAATTTTTTTATCTATTGATTCAATGTCTTTACCTGAAATACCGTACATTTCATAATCCTTTTTATTTAGGTGTAGTAACTCTTTTAAAAGTAAGCAAGGAGAATCGAAAAGCCTCGCTACGCTCGTTTTTCAATTCGTATACTTTTAATAAAACCTTATAACTTTCAAACTGTTCTATGGAACGCAGTTTAAATGCAATAAGGCTTAAATAAAGGTACTTTTAGTGTTTGGATGCCTACGCATAGGCTTATATATTTTTGCACGTGTATTGCTACTGTGCTACCGCCTCAGCCACAAGGGCTACCCTCTTTCTCACTCCGTTTCATTCGGTTCGTTGGTCTTTACTTTATATATTAAACATCTCTTTTATTCTTTCATTATGTAATCTTATATTTTCTTCTTCTATTGGTTTTATAATTATCATTTCTTTTTGAATCTCTTTAGTTTCTAGCTGTTTATATGCATTTGAATTTGAAATGATTTCAAACATGATTGATAAGTTTGATGTTTCATTATCTTTACTTTCATATTTAAAAAACCATCCTAAAAATGGAATATCCATCAAATAAGGTACACCTGATGTTTTTTCTAAAGTTTTTGTTTGATTGATACCTGATAAGATGAAGATTTTTTTATTGTCTAAGTAAAAACTTTGTTTTATATATTTCTTTGAAACAACAGGAATATTATCAACATTAGATAATATATTTGATACTTCTAAATCCAAATCTAAATAAACTAAAGTTTCATCATAAATACGAGGAGCTACTGAGATTTTTAATCCTACATCTTTATAGTCAATTGATGTAGTTGTTTTAGAGTCATCATCATTTATTTTTGTTGAACCTTTTGTATATGGTATAGTAGTAGCTACATCAAACTGTATTGATTTATTATCTGATAATGTCAAAATTGGAGAGCTTACAAATTTAGATGAGCCGTTATCATTAATCATTTTTAGAAATGTATGAAACTTAGATGTTTTTGTACTTGGAATATCATTTGATGCAGAGAATGGATATGCAACTAAATTAAAGAAAAAGTTTGTATCAGAATCATTTTTTAACTGTATCTTATTTTCAAAACCAAACTCTTTTAATTTATCGATATTTGTATCAATTATTGTAACTTTTAATTTTAATTGAGAGGGTAAAATATCAACTTTTGAAATAATGTCTTTGATAGAGCTATAGTCTTTTTTTGATGCTTTGATTAAAAGTATTTTAGATGATTTTACAAACTGATATTTTACACTCTCTTCATATACTTTTAAAAAGTTTTCAATGTTTATAAAATCAACATATTTTAATTTAATTGTGTAATAGTCTTTCTTATTTAAAGGATCAACAATTTTCTTTTTTATAATATAAAAGTTGTTTTGTTTATACATGTACATGTCTTTATTATCAAGTAAAGTATTTAACACGTTTAAATATGTTTTTTTATCTAAATTTTTAGATATTAGAAATGTGATTTTGTTATCAATATTTTCATCAAGTACAATATTTATTTTATTGATTTTTGAAACTATTGTTATATATTTATTTAAAGGGATATTTATATAGTCAGATGCATATAGGTTAAATGAGATGATAAATAAAAAGAAATATTTCATAGTGATACCTTTTCTGTAATCGACTCGAAACTTGGGATAGTTTGAGTGTTTTTAATTCTTTTATTTGAATTTATTGCATCAAATATAAAATAGTTTTTTAAATCTGTTTCTGTTGTATTTACATATAAATACATAACATGATTTTTTCTATCTTTTGATTTATATATAAAATCAGTATGTATTATTTTAGATTTTGTATTATCAATAAATTTTCTTACGTATACATAGGGATAAGATTTATTTTTATAGATGCATCCATTAAATTTAGTACATAAAAAAGAGGTAGCAAAAGTATTTTGTTTTTTTCTACTAGGTTCTTGTATCATTTCTTTTGTACCTGAAGAGTGTGAAATTCTTTTATTGATTGTGCTTTCTTTTGGTTTTGAAATAACCTTTTCTTCTGATTTGAAACTATTTAATATATAATAAAATGCACTAAATACAATAATTATAAATACTACAATCAATTTTAAATATTTTGATAGAATTGATTTTTGATTTGATTTGTTTCCACTTTGATATAGGTCAAAAACTTCTTGACGAGCTTTTAAAACATCTTTACCAAAATAATCAGCTTTACGCATAGAAAAAGAGGCATACTTTTTATAAGAAAGAGAATTGTTCATAATCTTTTTACTTCTTGGTTGTGCTTCAATAAATATTTCTGGGATAGCTCTATATTTACTATGTATCAAAGTTTTATTTTGAGTTAATAAAATAATCTCATGATATAAGTGTCGATGATATGTGAGCCAAAATATTTTATATTTATCTTGATTTGAAAAAAAATCGTGACACTCATCAAATACTATTAATGCATTGTGATAACCTTTTTGTTTCGATAACTCAATAAGCTTATCATCAACACTATCATCATTTTTATTTAATTCATAAAGAGTATATAATTCTGCTAAATAAAGATAAAATTCTGAATCATTAAATTTTTTAAATTGTATTTTTGAATCAGGAAAATAATCAAATTTTATACCATTGATATTTGTGTATATTACTTCTATATTTTCAGACATCTTATCAGTTAAATTAAGTATATTAAATATCTTATCAACTGCATAAAAACTTTTTCCACTACCAGGAAACCCTGTAACTAATGTAACCATATTTATACCCCCGTTTTTTATATCAACTTCTAATAAAAGCCAATATTTGTTTAATTATAAATCCCGTTATTAGAAAGTTAAATACAACTGTTAATGCATTTGTAAACCCAAGATAAGAAGCTAAAGATAAGATTTGAGATGCATTAGCTAACTGCATCCCTACTTTTTCAATAAAAAAATTTACTGTATATGTTACAAGTCCAAAGAAGAAAGAAAAAAGAACAACTTTTTGGGCTATTGGATTTTTAGCAATTACACCTAATAACTCAAAGATTAAAACTAGAATTGCACCCATTACGTAGTCCTAAATATTAAAATAAAACCGAATAAATAAGAGAATAATAAAAATGTATTTCTTATTAACTCTACATTTGAGGAACCTATAGTTGTAATATCAAATATTACATAAGACTGTCCAAGTAATGTAAAACTTATTGGTTCAGGCGCTATACCATAACCACTAAATCCAAATACATCATTATATGTTGTAAATGTATCACTTAATGTACTTTCAAATGTATTGGTGAAACTTTCCATATCTGATGAACCATCTATAATTTCATCAACAGTTTTACCATTTGTAGCGGTATCTAAATCTGTATTTATTGTTGTTAGTAAGGTATCAATATTTGAGATAGGTTCTGTATGATTTGCAATTTTATTTAATACTGCTGTATAGTCTGTAGATGTACCATCTTCTTCTGTAGTACCACATATAGATTTTAATGTTGAAATTTCATCATCTGTTAAAACTGACTCTATAACCTCAAAAATATCATTTAAATCATATGCAGTAGTTAAACCTAGGTTTTTATTATCATTCCAATTATATACACCTACAGTCATTGAGGTTGATGATATTGGCATACAAGGTGTATCATTTACAAATGTTGTTGCGTTTTCGTATAAACCAGCTTCTGAATTATAACTATGGATAGGATATCCACCTTTATCATTAAGATTAAAATTATATGAAAAATCATCACCACTACTATTTATAAATACTAATTTATTAGAAGTTCCATCTCCACCACATGCAGGTGAAGTATCATCATAAAAAGGCATAGAAGTATTATAAGTTTCTAACTCTCCATAAAGAGGAATATTATCACCCTCATTTTCCATACCAAAGCTATATGGAAGTTCTTTAATGTTGACATTTTGAAGTTCTCCTTTACATGATACATTCCAAGTTTCAGAATATAGAAAAGAAATAAGTATAATTAAAATAAAAGTGTTTTTCATCATCAATCTTTTAACATTTTAAGAACAACAGTAAAGCCAAAAATGATTAGACCTAAATTCATATTTAAACTATAAAAATAATCAAATGCTAGATTTCCTGTAATATCATAGATAATCATTATATGAACCTAAATAAACCAAATAAGAACAACGATGACATCAAGACACCACTAAAAGCAAACATCAAATTTAAATCAGGATTTGTAAGTCCTAGATAACTTAAACTATCTGCATTCATAGGTAATGTTGTATCAAGTTCAAAGTCGGATAATTTTCCATCAACTCTTACACATCTTTTTTTACTTGTATATTTGTATCCTGATTCGATTTTATAATCAATAAGTCTATCTGTAGAGAAGTAGAAATAAGTTCTATCATCTGATGATTTACGATAGTACACTCTTAAATCTTCTGTAAAATATGTAGTGATACATCTTTGATATGTTTTGTCGTCAACTTTTGCAGTCAATAGATAATCTGCATTTAGAAAAGAGTTTATAAATAATAAAATTAAAATTGTTTTTTTCATTTATAAAACCTTTGGAATTATAAAAAAAGGGATAAATTCCCTCTCTTTATTACAGTAAACTTTTTACTTTTTTGAAACCATAAATTAATACAGCAACACCAAGTACAGCACCGAATACATTTGTAACAGAACCAGTCGCATCTGACATATCAGGTGCAGCTATAGCCTCAGCCATTAAACTTGAAGAACTCACAATAACAATTGCACCTACTTTTGCTAAACCATTTTTAACTGAATTACTCATTTTCTTTCCTTTGGGTAGAGTATTTTTCATACTCGGATTTTAGGGACTTACAACCGTACGGGGAATGCCCCACAATTATTTTATTTCTTTAATACTCTCTTCGCCTAATACTTTAAAATTAAAATTATCTCCAGCAAAGTAATGTACTAATAAGTCTTTACTTTTTAATGCTTCATATTTTGCTAATAATTTTGGTAAATCTTTATCTTCTGTAGGTATCTTCACTATTTGTGATACTGTAGATTTAAGTGGTACATCTGTGCCATTTAAGTTTTTCATTTTAATTGATTCAATTAATAACTTTAGTTTTAAACTAGCACCGTATGCTTGTTTTTGATTTGTTTGTTCATTAATCATAACACCACTTCCAGTGAAATCTACACTGTCTAGTTTTCCATATAAATAATTACCATGCTCTATAATCGTTACTTTTTTATTTTCCATTTTAAACCCCTAGTTTTTTAATTTCCCCCGAATTAATTAGAAGAGCTGTACGGGGGTACAACCCTAATGAACAGTTAAGTTCATATAAAAAACTAAAAGATAATCTTTTATATAAACTAAAATGTTAAAAATTTGTTATAATTACAATAAAACATAATAACGTTAAATTAATTATGTAATATTTTCATATAAGTGAAATAATTACATTAGAATAGTAGTATAGAAGAAATTAATGTAAGCTTAAATTTATGTAATATTTACATAAAATATATAATATTTACAGATTGGATGAAAATATGACAACAAAAGAAAGAAATGAGTTAGCAAATAGAATAAACTCAACTCCTAAAACTCTGTATAATTGGGAAACTTCAAAACCTGAATTGATAAAACTTTTATTATTAGGTTTACAAAAAGAGAAAGAGGTTGAGCAAGGTTTAGAGAATGAAGAAGATTTAGCTAAGAAATTGGAAGAACTTAGCCAACGTATGGATATTTTAGAAAAGGTACAATAATGGTTAAAGGGATTAGTATATTATTTTTATTCATGATTATTGTTAATGGTTGTGCTTATAAAACGTGTAAAGCTAGAAATTGTCAAGCTCAATGTTCTATAACATATGACTTTTGTAATCTCAATAAAAATTCAAGGTGTAGTTCATGCAAAGATGCACATAGTGAATGTATAAAAGTTTGCGACAATTTTGAAAGAAATACTAATGAAAAAAATGATTGGAGATGTGAGTAAAATACTATGTAATCTTTTTCTCATAATGAACAAAGCTTACATAATCTTTTTCTTTTTCAAAATATATTCTACAATCTTTTTGAACCCAAGTATGCCAATCTAAATATACTTGTTCATTATTAAAATTTAAAATTCCTGAATGACTTTTTTTAAGATCTTCATATCTTGTTGCTGATTCAGGAGCATAATGTTTTTTACTTATTTTTTTAAAATCAACAGATCTAGGATCACCTCCCTCACTTTCTATAAGCTTATTAATTCTTAATATTTTACTTCTTATATCTACAGAGTAACTATTACTATAAGAATATTTATTATCGAAAATTTCTATACAATGGTCGGTTATTTTGGAAAAAGTAAAATGATCATTTACAAAATTTTTATAATCATTCCAATTATCAATCAAATTATATTTATCAACTAATGCATCTTTTTGATATCCTTTAATTTTATCAATTACATTTTCATAAGGTATTAATTGGTAGTTAGTAAGATCATAATTTTTATCATCATCACATATAATTTTTATTTCATCTTTTAAAAATTGTTCTTTACTACATAATTTGTTTATTGTAAGGATAGGATTAAAGTGAGAAAGTGCACAAGCTAAAAAAGAGTAACAAATATCTTTACCCTCACTTTCTTCTACACAGTTACCATATGCAATATTCTCTTTATCTTCATAAGATATATCAGTATCACTACAAATAGGTCTAACTTTTCCCATTAAGGTCATCATCGCATTTTTAATATTTCTATCTTCTAGGTTTAAAATATAATCTCTAACTGATTTGTCATTTAATAAAACCTGAGAAAAGGTACTATGAGTTATAAGGTCTACATTTAATCTTTTAAGTTCAATAAAAAGCTTACCCAAGTTATTAAATACTTCTACTATATCAGTATCAGATATATCTTCTTTTGGGTATTCAAAAGCAAAATGATTTATAATCAAATACATTACATAAGATCCATTAAATCATTTTCAAATTGGTCAAAAAATCCTTTTGGCCATTCAGAAAGATTTCCATCCTTATCTGCATATATTTCACGAATAGTATTTTGACCTACTTCTTCACCTTTTTCAAAGAAATTAAATAATACATTTTCATTAGATATCTTTTCTTGTTTAATAGCTTTTCTTATTCCATTTATTATATGATCACTGTGTGTTTCTAAAATAATCTGTACACCATTAGCAGCCATATTTGATAAAAATACACCTAACTTAGATTGTGCAGCAGGATGTAAGTGAGCTTCTGGATTTTCGATCACAACAATAGGATTCTCAATTACTTTAGAACCTTTTTTCTCATTTCTTTTAGGGTGACGAAGTAAACAACTAACAATTATAGGTAATACATAACTAACACCATAAGGCATATTAACTGGACTTTTATGTCCTAAACTTTTTGTTTTGGAATTTGTAATTTGTAATATAGATACATTTGCACCATCTATATGATCAGCAATGATTTCAACATATCCAAAAATAGACTTTAATGCATCGTTCAAATCAGCCATAAAAATATCATCAGTTTTTAATTTAGCCAATAAAATACCTGTATATTCCCCTAATTTTCCTACTTTATTTTTGGAAAAGTTACCATCAACATGATAAAAGTTTTTAGGTCCAAATCTATCTGCACTGATAAAATCAAAATCAGAAACTAGTCGATCAACAAAACTTATAGGCATTTTTTTGGGATCATCAAAATGCTCTATTTTTAAATTATTATTCTCTTGATCTTCAATACACTCTAAAAATATTTTACTATCATCATGATCAGTAAATCCTAAAATAATCTTATCTATATCTGATTCACAATAAAGGACATCTCTAAAAGTTCCCAATTCGCAGTAATAATCATTTAAATATAGTGATTTCATCTTACTAATTGGTAATTTATGAATATCATACGATTGTTTTAAAATAGACAACACTTGAATTACTGTTGACTTACCAGCTCCATTTTCGCCTGCTAAAATTGTTAAATCTCCAAAATTTACATTTTCAGATTCCATACACTTAAAATTTTCTACATATAATTGTTTCATCTTAATATCCTATAATATTTTTAAATACTTCTTGAACTTTATTAAATCTTTTTTTAACATTATCAGGATTATTCGTTGCTGTGGTAATCCAATCTAAAAATTTTCCTTCATCTGCATTTTCATCAGTATCTCGTTCATTAAATAAGATTAAAAATTCATTAAATATTTTTTCTTTACATTTTGCAATATCTTCAGTTGAATATTTGGTAATAGTAAAAGTAATAGTTTCAAATAAAGGAATATTAATGGGAGATTTTTTTGTTTCTTCGATTTCAAAAAATTTTCTAAAACATTTATTTCCAAAAATTGTATACGCTTTATCCATATTATCTTTAAATGTTTGTTTTATATTTTCTAATATATCTTTATCTTTTTTATAATCTAAATCATTAAGAGCTTTCATACCATTAATTAGAAATAAATTCATATCATTTTTTGAATAAGCACTTTCATCTTCATCATTTTTCTTTTCATATCCTAATAGTAGAAATGAAAGATATCTTAAAATTAATGCTTTATCATTCATTCTTTTAGCCAAAGATATATGGTTTTTTTCTGTAATCGCTTTAATAAATTCAGGAGTCTTAGATAACTCAATTAAAAATTGTGTGGCAGTTCCCATATTCATTGCATGCCTAATTTCTTGAGCACTTAAAGGTGTACCAAGAGTATTAATTCTAGTAAATATATTAAATGCAATTTCCACAGGTGTACCAGGTCTTACTAAATTAAAAGATAGCTCAAAATCTTCAATTCTTCTTTGATATTTTCTGTCTAAAGTACTAAACCTTTTACCTTTTAAAGATAAATACTCTGTCTCTACTAATGGGAAACCATCTTCAGTAAACTCCATAATTGTGCTTAATCGTTGTAAGCCATCTATAACATTCCATTTACCAGCTACTCTGGCATCAATATAAAAAGCAGGTATAGGAATATTAATTAATAAAGACTCTATAAGTAAACTTTTTTGCTTTTGTGTCCAAATCTGACTTCTTTGAAAGGCCGGATTTAAGTCTATCTCTTCATAAATATATTTTTTTTGAATAGATTGCACTGTAAAGTTTTGTGCCATAATATCTATATCATTAATATTATATTTTTTTTTATCTATTTCTACATCTTCATCTTCTATATCATCAAAATTATTATAATTACAATCTTCTTGTAACCAATTATCTGGAGTTCTTTCTGATAAAAAATCATAATAAACTTGAACTTTAGAATCTAGATCTTTCTCCTGAAATTTGTCACAATTTAATAAAAATTTATCAAACAATTCTTTACATTGACTAAACTTAAATAATATTAAATCTTTTAGTAAATACTTTTTTACATTACTGTCCTTAACATATTGTTCATAGGCTAAACCTATAGGTTTACCAACATCTTTTGTAAATAATACACTTGCTTTTTCTTCATAAGAATTGGCTTTATCAAATTTCTCATTTTTTGATGGACTTAATATCATTTATTTTCCTAGGGCTTTATATTTATATATTATTATACTATAGAAATAATTTGATACTAATTATCTAAAACTAGAGTATAAAGATTTAAAAATACACTTAGATCAATATCAATTTTTTTCTGTTTTTCCCATTCTAATTGAATGTGTTTATTTTCTTCTTTTGATGGAAAGAATTTTTTTTGTACTTTTTCAGGATTTATAATATTTTGAACTGCAAATCTTTTTAAAGTTAAAGTTGTAAATTTGTGACTGAAAGATTGTTTTTTTAATCTTTCTTCATAATACTCATTAGCATCTTTTTTTAATTTTTTTAATTTTTTAATTTTAGTTTTAAGTAAAATTTCAGGTGTATTTTTAAGCAATATTTTTTTCTTGTGTTGTCCTGACATTCTGAAAGCACTTAATTCTAAATCTCCCTCATTTAGCCATCGTTCTTGTATAATAATAATTTCTTCTTTTGTAATGATCTTTTCTTTTAATTTATCTTGGAGTTCCAAAATCTTTTTTAATGATTTTTTTCTTATTTTTAAAGTTAAACCTTTTGGCATAGTCATACCATATTTAGGGTTATCATCTCCACCTTTATTATATAGATCTTTAATCTGTGTTCTATGGTTATATGGATCTCTTGTTTTTTCCCAAGGTTGTTGTGTAAGATTCCAATACCAATCTCTATATTCTTTATAAAAATGAATATCACTATATCCACTATTCATAAGACCATCAAGACTTTTATCTTTATCTCTTACCATATAGCATTGCCAACAACCAAAACGTGAAACACCACATCCCAACTTACCCTCATCTATATTTTCACCACCAGCCGCTGCAAAAGAACATTCATTAGCATCTTTACCACTAGCATCACTATATAATTGCCAAAGAAAATTTACATCTAATAAATCACTTTTTTGATCAAAAATATATTGCCATACATCTTTAGTCGTCCAATCTTCAATAGGCATAAGATTACTAGCATTTGGATACCGATCATTGATTTTAAGATTTGTATCTTTTATAGATAATTTTTCAATTCTTGCAGATCTACTAAAACTTTCATCTTTTCTAGTTCCAATTACAGATATAAATTCTCCACTAGGAAATATTTTTTTGATCTCTTTATCTATAGGATTTACTTTTAATTTATCTGTACACCATCTAAAGCTATTTGAAGGTGGTGGCATACCTACTCCTAATAGTTGAACATTTAAAGTATCTTTTTCTTCTGGAAAAACTTCTCTAACTATAAGAGGTAGATCGTGCTCTTTTGCATATACTCTTATACTATTTAATGAATCTTCTAAATGTTTAAGTAATGGGGGTAATTCTGCTAATGTATTTGAGTTAATAATATAAATATTTTTTGACAATTTTAGATCATTTTTCTTCAAATTCTGAAGCATTTCACAAACAAGATAAACTAGTGCAGTACTGTCTTTACCACCACTAAATGCAACACACATAGATCTAGGATCTTCAAGATAAAAATGTTTTAATATTTGGGTAGCAGTATCTACTTTAATTTGGATAGGAGTCATTGTCATTTTGGATTGTAACATAGGTTAAATTTTAGGTGTATTAATATTAAAAATAATAAAGTATTTTAAGATAATTTATATAGAGGGTAATTAAGTATATTTGAAAATATTATGATATAACTAATGAGTAAATTTAAAAGGTTAGGTTTCCCTTCTCGTGAAGATCATAGAGCGTTTCTAAAAAAATTCTTTATAGAAAATACATTTCGCTATTTTAAAAATAGGGTCGATCTCTAAACCTAACTGAACTAATTATATCAAACTTATTTAATTAAGTCAAGGTCTATGAATTGCAACTTTTTTTAAATTTAAATCTTGTCTTGGTATATACCCTTTCCAATTTGGAATAATTGAATATAAATGATATGTTCTATTACTATGAGATCGTCTTAAAACGATTCCTAATCTATTTGCATTAATATGACTAACAATAAAAATAAAATCTTCTTTTTTTGAATTTGTTATAATTGAATACTTGTCTTGATAATGGTGTGTATTTTCCAATAATGTAATAGCATTTTTTATATTATATAATCTAAGGATCACATCTTTAAAACTTCTTTTTTGATTATTCTTATTATGATTTAAATGCTTCCAAAAATGAGTATTTATCATAATCATATTCTTTTCATCTTTTGGTAAAAAATTTACTTTTAGCTTTTTAAGTTTTCTAAACTTTTTCTTTTTTCTTTCAAATAAAGACTTAGCAATATCTATAGTAAAACGATTTACATGCACATTACACCCTTATTAATTTGATGAATTATATCATAATATTCTTTATATCGTAAATGTGTCAAAAGTGTGTCACAATGCGTAAGATTTCATAATATATCTGTCACACTTTTAGCTTAACCACGATAAATACTAGTATTACTTAACTCAGCTTACCGTTGTACCTTTTTATCATTTAAGCTATTAAGTCTGTATCCAAAAGAGGGAACATTTTCAATAAGTTTAAATTCTAGCTTACTACGTAATCTATATACTAAAGTTCTAAAAGCACCATTTGATAAATTACAATTTTTCCAAATATACTCTTCAATTCTCGCAAAAGTAACTATTTTCCCATTTGCAGAGATTAATAACTTTAGAAACATTTTTTCATTTACACTAATATGTATAGGTTGATCTTTATAAAAAAGATTATCATTTTTTAAATCATAATAATAATCAAATCCTATAGAAGTATAATCAATATCCATAGCAATATCTGATATATCATCCATTTTGAAAATACTAAGCATAATACTCGATTTTAATTCATTACGCTTAAAAGGTTTAATTAAATAGTTAATAGGATTCGTTTTTATTGCTTTTTGCATTATCTCTTCATCTGAAAATGCTGTCAAATATACAACTGGAATATCTCTTTCTTTTTTGATTTCCTTTACTATATCTATTCCCGATTTACTATTTTCAAGGTTGATATCCATAAATATCATATCAGGTCTATTTTCTAATACACTTTCATAAGTATCTTTATCATTCGATACTGTACCTGTTACAACATGACCAAACTGCAACAATGTATTTTTAATATCGAGGGCAACTATTGGCTCATCTTCAACTATTAATATTTTTAACTTTTTCATTTTACCTTTTTTATCATTTGAATTTTTAATTATTCTAGTATACCTATATTAAAATTCATTAAGACTTATAATTCTTATATTTATAATTAAAAAAATTACCCATTTGTTTCCTGTAATAATACAATTTCTGAAATCATTTATTTTAGTTTATAAACTCCCTTTTCTTTGAATTTTTTATAGAACTTAGCCCCACCAGCATCACCCTTATCTGCAACTTTTTATGCCAATATTGCATTAGAATAATCTTGAAAAGCTTCTACATAAATATATGCTACTTTAGCACTTACATTAATATCTCCATTTTCAAATTCTTGCTTAAACTTTTTAATCTCTACTCTATTTGCTTCATCTACTTCTTTTTGTGTAGTTAGTTTGTGTTTATTTTTATCACTATCATCATACGCTGTTGTAAAGCCTACATTTTTATTATCAATATATGATAGCTTTGTCAAGTACTATTTTTACTATCTTGATTATCTTTTATTTCTACTAAAGGAGAAATATAAACTATTAAAAAATGGATTATCAATAAAATAAGAATTGTTAAAAGAATAAGAAACCAAAAAGATAAATTAATACTTAATGATTGAGTAAATATTGATATACTTGCACCCAAATATAAAAAACCTCCCATTATAAAGATGGTATAAATAAGATGTATCAAAAATTTTATTATATTAGATATTCTATAATTTGTATTATCAATTTTTATGTGAGTATTTTTATACATCAAGTGTAAGGTTTGTTTTAATGTTTTTTACGAATTCATCAATTCATTTTACTGAAAATAATCCATTTCCAGTAATTGAAATAGTTGGTATTACAAGGGGAGCTTTACTTAAATAAGATAATGTACCACCTGTCAGAAATCTTGTAGTAACATAAGTAGGATTATCTTTGATATATTTTTGTATCGATTTCATAAATATTTCAGCTTCACCGTTTTTATTATTATAAATACATTTTATTAATGCGACTAAATATTGTTTTTCTTTGGACGCAGATTCTTGTTCAATATCATCGATATTATCAAGTTGCCAATCTCTAAAACCACTAATCAGAGCAATCCAATCACCAAACCTAAACCTTGTATCATCTGTTTTAGCTACCCAAGCATCATTTTCATATACTTCTACTTGGGCAGTAAATGTAAGGGTATCTTTTATATCTGCTTGTTTTGCTACATCGACACTTAGGTTTATTACTCTTACTTTATTATACACTGGTTTTTCTATT